>OGXS01000120.1_pt1 | contig 80181 bp, 85 predicted proteins | sample 1576371 | NCBI WGS metagenome assembly OGXS01 (sample SAMEA3541475, study PRJEB24748) | human gut metagenome | biome: human gut; feature: human-associated habitat; material: faeces | place: China | collected 2012
GAATGGTAATTGATAGCCACTTGACTATCAATAAGGTTTCTATCGTTCCTATTATTCACGTGCCTGCTATAGTGTGGCTTTACTGACTTGTTTTTTTAAGGTATCAAGTCAACCTCTTGATAACTGCTATCAAGTGCCTGTGTACGCAATCGTATATGACGACTTTTTTAATCCACTTTGGAATGGCTGTACAAGTAGCCGTGAGTTTTTACATCATTCTTGGATGGTTCTATCTTGACTAATGGTATCAAGTCCGGTTCGGTGTCCGGTTTACAGATGTGCTAATAATGGAACTTGTTTTAATGTCCTATCCCTTCGGACAACTGTATGATATATCATTTTTATGATATTTTCAAGTCATTTTTGTGATATTTTGTTAGTTCGTTAGTTTTGTATAGTTTTGGTGTGATTTTAATGTGAGTTGTTGTGAATATTTACCAATAGATTATAATGTGGTGGTAGATTATCCCATTTTTGAGTATGTTTTATGGTATAAAGTGGTGGATGTAAGCCTAAAAATGATTGATTTTGGTATAAAAGTGGAGAATAAAAACGATAATGGAATTATATCAAATAATAATATCAATACTATATCATATAGTTTTAAAAACTATATTAGTACGTTCAAAGGATCAGAAAAAGAATGTATAATATATATCTATTATCCACTGTTTTTACCTAACCCGGGTAGTTAAAACTAATTAGATGGGCTGGAAATGCAATAAACCTTATAGCTGATTCATCCACACACCAACTCAAAAATCTAACCCTTCCCAATATTCAAAATCCCAACAAAATCAAGCAAAATCCAAAATTTCACCCTTCAAACCACTTATCGTACCACATATCGTCAAATCCCACTAAAATCAAGCATTTCAGCCACTTCAACCCTCAAAAATTAAACTCCTATCTCATCAAAAATTCACCCATAATTTCAAAATTATCCTTATTTATAAGCACTTTTGCCGATAACGATTTTTCCATCAAAAGTCACACTCAAGAATCTCAACATATGGGGGTATTAAAACCTTCGCACAAATCACCTTTTAAATAGAGATATCCATATATAAAACAGCAATAAAAAAGGACTATAGCCAAAGCCATAGTCCAATAAACAAATATTCAACAATATACAACTAATATAAATAAATTTCAATTCTCTCAATATCATATTTTTCTTTCATATCCAATAAATAACGATCAGATATTTTTATTTTTTCACCTGCTGGTATTTTATTTGTTTTTATACTATAAGAAGTATTTATGCAAATTGGTTTATTATCGCTATTGTAATACAATATAGAGCATAATGCTAATTGATTACGATTTGAATTATTACTAAATATAATATCTCTATATTCAAAGTTTCCATTAGTATATGGATTAGATACGCTATACTCTATATCTATAGGATCGGCTCTATAAACATTGCTTAAGTTTATTCTTGTATATTCATCATATGATATTGGAATAATAATATACCTGTTAGAATTTACAACACCTCTAATTTCACCACTTCCAATATAAAATCCGTCTTTATCGTAACGTTTACATTTAATTCTAGCTTCAACAGTAATATCATTGTTATTTATTATCTTAATAGCATTAGTATTATTTCTATTAAAATCTTTGTTTTCAGGAATATCAATCAACTCATAACTTACATGATCTTTTAAAGCATCCTTAACAGTAACCTTACAAACATAATTTTTATCATTATATTTTGCGGTTATTTTAACAGAACCAGGTTTTAATGCTTCTATATGCCCATAATTAGTAACTTTCACAACATTTTTATTAGAAGAAGACCATCTGGCAGAATATATTTCAGTTTTCCCTTCATATATTTTCAAATTTTTTACTTCTCCAGCATACAAAGTAATTTTTGTATAATTCAATTTAACCTTCTTGGCAGCATAGGTATTTTGTGGTGCTAATTGAATAATGGTAATAGTCATTACAACACATAACACAAAACTAAATACCCTCTTTAATCTCTTTGATTTCTTCATAAATAAAAACCTCCTATATAAAATATTTGATTTAATTGTACTCTTATATAAAAAGAATTACAATAAGTATGTTTCAATATAAATGTTTTCATAAAATAAAATCTCACTAATATAATTCCTCAAAAATATTATATATCATTCTAACGTATTTAAAAGCCGAAATAAGGCTTTTTAATTTTTACCCCAACAAGTTTATCATAAAAGCAATAAAAAACATTTCTAGGGCTATTCTACGCTGTCAAAAATGCATCTACTTAAGTTACTCATTGTAGATTTTTACCAAAATTATTTTCAGTACAAAACATTATTTTATACATAATTGCCAAATTATACATCAGATAATGTGCGTAGCACAAGATGTAGTCCCTTGATAGGGACGGTCTTTTCGCAGCGTTAGCAAGAAAAGAACATCTCTAGGGTAGACATATATAAAATAAACCAATAAATAGCAATCCTAACAGAGAATAATATATTATCAATCAAGAAAGGAATTATATCATGAACAATACAAACAATATAACCAATTCAGAGACACCAAAGTACCTCAAACATAAAGAAAGTAATATATCCAAAGCAAAGAAGAAATCTAAGCATAAACATCAATATGAAGAATGTTTAATTCAATACAGATGGAATTTTAAAAGTAATGTATTTACACAAGAAGAAAAAGATAAAATTCACACATCATTGAGCAGTTACTGTGCCGTATGCGGAAAAATCAAAGGATATTTGCAAAACGGAAAATATCATACTGAGATTGAAGAATTACAAAAAGAAAGACAAAAATGGAAACCGTATTGGGTTGGAATACCAGACGAAGAAATATATGAAAGATATCATGATAAATTACCAGTATTCTTTGTAGAGGATTATTGGAAAGACAGCTATGTGAATTTGGATGAGAATAAAAAATAGAAAAGAGAATAATCATATATGTACACTTCATTGCCTACGGCGTTGTTGGTCAATCGCTTCTTACGAAGCTCATGCCCTTGTGTCCTGCTTACGCAGTCCACAAATATAAGAATTTTAATTTTAGAACTTTTATTATATCTTTTATAAGGGATAGCCCTAAAAACCCTTGATTTATAAGGCTTTTTTTTCAATTTTAGAACTTTTGCAAATTTGGCATATTTTTGCAAAAACTTCAAAAACCCTTAATTTATAAGGGAAAAATCCAAGAACTTATTTTTTGAAAATGGTGTTAAAATTTTATGCCAAGCCAAACGGCAGTTGGAGGGATTTTTGTCGTTAAGTGGAGAATATAGTTATATACAAGTATTTAGAAAGGAGATTTTATATTGGAATTTAATTGTAAAGTTAATATTGTAGATGCCATTATGGGTGCTGGTAAAACTCAGTCAATAATGAATTATATTAATCAATCAGATGAAGATGAGAAATTTTTGGTAATAACACCTTTCCTTGATGAAATAACCAGATATAGGACGTATTGTAATGGTAAGAATTTTAAAGCACCTACATTTTTAAAAGATGAAAAGGATGATAGGGGCAGTAAACTTAGAGATCTTAAGAGATTGATCGGCAATGGTAATAACATAGTGTCAACCCATGCTCTATTTCAAAAATTCGACAATGAACTGATTGATTTATGTAGAGCGCAAAATTATACGCTTATAATGGATGAAGTTGCAAATGTTATAGAAGAATATGATATTACCAAACAGGATTTTGAGATATTAAAAAATACATATGTTGAAATCAATCCTGATACAAAGCAGCTTACATGGAAAGATGAATATTCTGATTATCATGGTAAATTTGATAATGAAAAGCGTTTATGTGAGTTAGGAAGTCTTGTATGTTATGGAGACAACTTAATGGTATGGTTATTTCCTATAGAGACATTTAATTCATTTAGGAATATCTATATTCTTACATATTATTTTGATATGCAAATGCAGAAATATTACTATGACTATTATGGAGTTCAATATACATACTGGTCTGTTCAAGGCGATTCTATGGAAAATTATCATCTTATTCCATATAGCTCAAATATCAGATATACATCTTATGATTATAGTAAGCTAATTCATATTTGTGAGAATGAAAAATTAAATATGATTGGCGATAGAGATTCTGACTTGTCTTTTTCCTGGTATTCTCGAAATAAAAACAACGCATCAATGAAGATATTAAAAAAGAATATATATAATTTCTTCCATAATGTGCGAAATACAAATTCAAATGACTACATATGGACTACATTTAAAGAATACCAACAAATATTAAAAGGGAAAGGATATACAAAAGGATATCTATCATGTAATTGCAGAGCCACCAATGAATATCGAGACAGAACTTCTGTAGCATATCTTATAAATCGTTACCTCAATCCATTTATTAAAAATTTTTTCACAACAAATCATATTAGTGTAGACGAGAATGGTTATGCACTTTCTGAAATGCTTCAGTTTATATGGCGATCAGCTATTCGTGATGGCAAGGAAATTTGGGTATATATCCCAAGTATACGAATGCGAAATCTTCTAAAAAAATGGATCAAAGACAATTCACCACAAAATTCCTAATAAATAGAGAATAAACATATGTAACCAATTAACACAGCACTTAAAAGGAGCTGATTACAATGAATAAAATTTTAAAAATCAAAGGAGAACAATTAAATGAACAAAACAGTAACAATCGAATCAAAGAATCATAAGTACGCAAATACATACGGTGGGCTTATCTGTCAGTCCGATTTTTGTACTGACTATGAAGGAAGTAAAAATATTGCAGATAAAATCGCTTCTGCTTGGAGATTTGATAGATCATGTAACATGCAAATGAAAAATAGTATTAGAAGTTATAAAGAAAAGGTTACAAATAATAAAAATAACTGAGATACCATTTCTAGCTGAGAATTTATTATTCTGACAGTGCACAGAAAATTCTACACCATTCGGTGAACAAATACTCGCCTAAAAATTATAACTGAAAAATTTACACAACTGTATTAAAGGAGAATGGAATAACTATATGTGTAGTCTATGTAACAGATATGATGGTACGCACGATCCACGATGTCCTTACTATTCTCCTACTCGCCCAAGAATAACTTGCTGCTATTGCAACGAAGGAATTTATCAAGGCGAAAGGTATCTTGATAATGAACAAGGAGAATATATACATGAGGATTGCGTTGGATCTGCTGGAATTAATTGGATGATTAATTGGTTAGGATTTAGATATGAAACGGAGGAGAACGATGAATAAGATTATTAGAAAAATCAAGAAGATGTTCTGTAAATCTGGACAAGTATATAAGGTAAATATCAAAGACATTATTATATCAGAAGAATTCAGGGCTACTCACCCTAGATTCAAGAAAATGGTACAAAAACGTGAATTTTACCGTAAGAATAATATGTATGAGTCGCAGGTTATACTCAACAGAGATTTTATGCTGATAGATGGATATACTACATATTTGCTCTGTTTAGAGAATGGTGAAAAATATGTTGATGTTTATTTTATGGATTAGGAATAAATAGAAATTTCATTTGGAGAATATATAAGTGAAACATAATAAATAAAAGATAAAAGGAGGATTTATGGCTGGTACAGTTGAAAAAGAAACCAATTTTTATCTATATAAGATTATAGATAAAGACGAATTAGTGTATATTGGGAAGTCAACTAATATTGATAATAGAATTGAAGTTCATAGCGTTATAAATAATCATTTTGATAAAAACATGTATTTTACATGTAGAGGAGAAAGTATATCAAATTTAGTTATTTATATTGCCAACGTTCCTGACGAGTATCTTTTGTCAATATATGAAATAACATTAATTTCAAAATATAAACCACTATATAATAACAGCGACAAGTATGATACAAAACATCTATTAAAGTTACCACAAATAAATTGGTTTCCATATGTATCAAAAGAAAATTGTGAAGTAATTTATAACATGAAAACAGGCAAGATTATTGATCCTTGTTTAATAGATACACCATTAAAAAGATGGAATATTTTAAAAGATTTACATATGGAGGAAATTAAATGTTAGATACACAGATTAATATGTATTCGGTTGATACAGGTCATTTTTATAGCAATCATGAAAAATACTTACATCAAATGAACTGTAAATACAGACGTGAAAGAAATTATGTAAATAATATGCTTCCAAAATTAGAAGAAGAACTCGTAACGCAGGGTTACAACAAAGATGATTTTTCTGATTGGAAACGTTGTACCGTTGAAGACTACTATGAACAAGAAAATGATTCTGTAAAAGAATATATGAAGTGGTGTTTGATTATAAAACACAAAAGAGAGAAAGCAAATTTATCAAAAGAAAAACTTCTGAATCTTTTATCAAATAAGACAATTCAAAAAGAGAATCTATCGAATAAAATCGAGTATTGCAAATCGCATAATATTCCATATAATAAAAAAATCGAATTAAGAGAGTTAAGAAAAGATGAACTAAATGATAATAATATCATTTCAGTATTTGAATCTTCCCTTACACGTATTATTGGCATTAAAAAAGACGAACTAACAGACGCTCTTATTGTAGTTCAAGTTTATTATTTTGATGTATTTAAAGATTTATCTTTTTATGGGTTTATGTATAATGGCGAAAAATACAGATACTTTACATCTTCTGCTGGTCAAATCCGTAAGAAAAAAGCTGTTTTTATTAAAGAATCAGTATGGAATGAAGTTGAAAAGACAGTCATGTGTGGTCTTACTATTGATAAAATAAACTCAAAGGGTGGAAACAATGTTAATAAACATCTTGCGTATATGGCATTGGCGAATTCAGCTACTGACCAGTGGAATGATTTTGATATAGACAGATGTATTGTTGTAGATGATTTTGAGACGAATGTGCCAGGAGAATTTGATTTTATTGATGAGACTGATTATTCGATTGAGAGAAAAACTGGTACTGTTCCGATTACTCATACTGATGGAGCTGGCATGATATTACCAAGCGTAATGACGAAAAACACAATGTTTCGTGCTCCATGGGTGAAAGGTTTATTGGGAGTATTTGATTTTAAAAAGTTTATTGAAGTAAATAATTGCTCTCCTATTATCACAGATATTTATGGGCAAGATCATGATGTAATTGCTGAAGATATTAGAATAATTTTCACAAAAAGTCAATTTAAGATGTATAAGTTTTATGATTCATGGGATGAGTATAAGACATATTTTAAGCAATATCATTGTCAAGCTGGTAGATGTAACACTGAGGAAGATAGAATTAAAAATGCAAAAATCAATTATCAGATGTTGCAAACTCTCACAAATGTAACAGATGAAGAGATTGATTTACTTACAAAGAAGTCTGTGGAGCGAATCACAAATATCTGTAACTCTGTTGATACTATGAAAGATATTCTTGGAATTACACCTTATAATACAAATATGACAGCTTTTCAAAAAGCAGTAAAGATTTATCCTGCTCTACTCAACGATACATATGCAAAAGACGTGATCCGTGAAGTAAAGAATAGCCTTTTAAAAAAATATAGAAGTGGAAAACTTGAAATAAATGGAAAATATACTTTCTTACTTCCAGATTATTATGCAGCTTGTGAGTATTGGTTTGGACACATTGATACGCCTAAAGGATTGTTGGCAGACAAAGAGGTATTTTGTTGGTTATTTAAACAATATGATAAACTTGACTGTCTAAGAAGTCCTCACCTCTACAAAGAACATGCTATTCGTTTTAATGTAGCGAATAAAGTATATGAGGAACGAGTTGATAAAATCAGAGAATGGTTTACAACAAATGCGGTATATACAAGTACATATGACTTGATTAGTAAAATTCTTCAGTTTGATGTTGATGGAGATAAATCATTGGTAGTTGCTGATCCTGATTTTGTAAGAATCGCAGAACGTAATATGAATGGTGTTGTACCACTCTATTATAATATGCGTAAAGCAGAGCCAAGAATTTTGAATAATCAAAGTATTTATGAAGGATTAAATGCGGCATTTACAGGTGGAAACATCGGTGTTTATAGCAACAATATTTCAAAAATCTGGAATAATGATGTATTTATCAATGGAACAGATGAGGAAAAAGAACATGCAACTAATTGTGTCAAGCGTTTATGCTGTCAGAATAATTTTGTTATTGATTACGCTAAGACATTATACAAGCCTGAGTTTCCAGAAACAATTGGTGAAGAAATTAAAGAGTTTACCAATCAGAAACTTCCTGCATTCTTTGAATACGCTAAAGACAAGGAAAAATCACAAGTTGATGATAGAAATGATAGTTTTGTAAATAAACTCTACTATCGTATTCCTAATAAATCAATTAATACAAGAGGTATGAAACTTGGAGAATTAAAATATAAGGATATGATGAAAAATCCTGATATTGTATGTTCTAAAGAGGTATCTGATTTGTATGATGAATTGAACAAGAAGTACCGCTATATGGTCAATATGAAGGATGAATATATTGATAATCTTCATTATGTGGCTTGCTCTATTAGAAATCAATTTGCAGAGCTTGGATATTCGGAAGAAATGATTGCTGATATGCTCATTCAATATTTATATGGTGGGGAAAAACGTGCGAAACAATTGTTTTGGTTTTGTTATGGTCAGTATATTGTTACTAATTTAGAGAATAATCCAAATATCAAAAAGAAAAAGACTAAAATGATTCAATGTATTGATTGTGGTAAATGGATTGAAGTTGATTTTATGTCCAAGTCATGTAGATGTGAACTTTGTCAGCATGAATATCGAAAACAGCTTGATCGAGAAAGAAAAAGAAAAAACAAGTAAAATTCCGCATATCTTTAATGATATTTTGCACCCATTAGTAATGGACTATTTTTAAATGTTATTTTTCTAAATAGTCCATTCATTATGGACTTTCATTTGTGTCTATATGGAGAACAACATATCATATAGGCATAAGCCTAATTTACAAATTAAGATATGTTTCTATAAACGAATTCGTGCAGTTGGGAGGAATGATTATTTTTGACAATTACACAGGAAAAGATTATTAAAGAAATCGCAGAGAAGGAAGATATAAATGTAGCGACAGTCCGTAAAGTATTCAAAAGGGCAGAGAAATGTATATTCGCCTACCTATCTTCTACTACTCCCACTGATAATACAGTGGTAAAAATTTTAGATGGATTAAGTTTGGAATGTAAATATATTCCAGAAAAAGAAATCCATACATATGATAATATCCAATGTGAGGCAAAAATTTGGACGAAACCAAAAATAACTCGTTATTACAATAGAAAGCTAAATGGATATTTTGATTAAAACAATGAAATCAGCTTTTCTTGGCTGATAAAACAGAGAATATATAATTGTCGGAAGACATTAGAACAACGTCCTATACGGACGCAATATAACACAAATTAAATTCAGAACAGTGATTTAGATCTCGTATCATACTGAGGCAATAAAGTCCATAGAGACAATGTATGTGGTGCAAGCAGCCATAACTGCTAACTTTAATGTTAGGTTGGTAAACCTACGGATAATCAGCTTATTTGGTGAACTGATAAAATCTAAGAGATTCCATCGCTACTAATTCATTGGCGGTTCTGAACAATTCTAAAGATCATTTCTAAGATTGGTACATATTCATATTGTACTCCTCTTCTTATATGTATCGGTGACTGTGCTACAATTCTTGCAGTATGGTTGCCGATTATTCTTTTAATCTCTTATAGCTCAGTTGGTAGAGCATCGCACTGTTAATGCGAAAGTCGTAAGTCCGAGTCTTACTGGGAGAGCTTTTCTACTTTTGTAGGACTGGTTGGTTTCGGATCAGGAGATGCTAAATCTCAAAAATAAGCATGGCGACATGTATAAAGTGGTTCTTATCGTATTATAAGGCTGCGACTGTGAAATACAGTTTAACGGAAAACACATAAAATCTACGCCCAACCTTCTATTCAAGGACAACTGTTGGCGAATATGGTTGATTGGTGGGTGTCTTGAAATAGGCACTGTAGTAACACAGAAATGTGGGTATGATTTGTGTACTATTGGTGGGAATACCGCAAGTATAACCGCTGGTAGGATTTTGGTAATATCTCTTAAGTTGAAAAACAGGGATGGAATCAAAAAGCAAGGAGATCGCAATTCGAGCAGGATGGTGATGATTGGGCTGTACTCAAAAGGTACGGATGATCAAATGTACACCTCATCGTCCATAATAAGTACATGCTTTTGAAAGAAATCAAATTATTTTAGGTAAATAATATTTAAAAGAAAATTACAAAACAGCAAAAGTGTGTGCGACCGCAAAGAGAAAAACAACTTATTCACCTGTAATATGGTGACATATAGCACTCGCAAGGTGTTATATGAGAAAGTACAAGTACGTGCAATTCTAATAGGCTGCAACCTATGAATCTCGCAAGGAAGAATGTGCCGAAAGAAAATCTATAATACTTTGTGGTAAGAGTTTGCCGGTTATGTCAAAACTGGTGTTGTTGCTAACTACAAGTTAATCGCTTGTGTGATAAACTGTGTCCAACCACAGTAGATGTTAGTGTATTGAGTCAAATATCTCAGCTCATATTAAGCAATGATCTCATACTTCGGTATGGGATTTTTTATTTAGAGTGTGTAGCTCAGTTTGGCAGAGCACTCGACTTTTAATCGAGTTGTCGATGGGTTCAAATCCCTCCACGCTCACTCTCTTCTGCTATTCGGCAGGAAATAAATCAAGAAAGAAGTGAAAATTATTTTATTAATTAACAAAACAGAAGCCTTTGCAATGAGGAAACTTGTTGGAAATGAGAATGTAAAAAAAACTTATAGTGGTCATTCTAAATACTATCTGGTTGAGTCTTATCAGAATTTAAAGGCTTTAAGTAATTATAGAAAAAGTAAAATCGTTGGATAGAGACGAAATCTAAAATGAAAGGTGGTCGGAAACCATCGGTACAATGAAATTTTATGATACTAATGCTATTTTAAAACTACAGGACAAAATTTTTGAGGAAGATTTTATCATAAGTTCTGTAACATTACAAGAATTAGAGCATATTAAAGTATCTCGAAACAAAGATGATCATGTAAAGTATGAAGCACGAAAAGTTTTGCACCTACTTGATGATAATTCGGATAAATATGAAGTTGTTGTATATGACAACGCAATTGAAAATTACATACTTGAGAAAAATATGGAAATAACACCTGATACTAAAATAGTTGGTAGTTGTGCATTTGTAAATACAATGAAGGATGTTATTTTTATTACAGATGATATTGCTTGTAAAATGATTGCAAGTAAGATATTTAATCTTACTGTAAAAGGTGTAAATGATGAGCCAGTAGATGATTATAGTGGATTTATTGAGAAGACACTTTCAGAGTCAGAAATGGCTTATTTTTATGAACATTTGCAGGAAAATACCTATGGATTACTTGAAAATGAGTATCTTATCTTAAAAGATTCTAATAGTCATGCCGTTGATACTCTCGTTTGGCGAGAAGGAATGTACCAAAATATTAAATTCCCTAATATTAAATCAGATTATTTTGGCGTAGTTAAACCTCTTAATGGAGATATTTATCAGCAAATGGCTTTAAATAGTTTCTCTAATAATCAAATTACTATGATTAAAGGTTCTGCTGGTACAGGAAAATCATATCTTGCGGTTGGATATATGATGTGGTTACTCGAAAAACACAAGATTGATAAAATTGTGATTTTTGCCAACCCAACTCCTACTATGAATTCGGCTAAGATTGGATTTCTGCCAGGAACACAGCTAGATAAGCTCGTTGATTCAAGTATTGGTAATATGCTTGCTGGAAAACTTGGAGACAAGTTTATGATTGAACAGCTTGTGTCAAGAAACAAGCTTTCTATATTACCGATGTGTGATATTCGAGGATTTGATACAAGTGGTTTAAATTGTGCGGTCTATATTACAGAGGCGCAGAATTTAGATATATCACTCATGAAACTTGCATTACAGAGAATTGGAGAAGATTCAATCTGTATTATAGATGGCGACTATAACACTCAGGTCGATCTCAATCAATATGCAGGCAATAATAATGGTATGAGAAGAATGTCTGAGGTATTCAGAGGACATGATTTCTATGGAGAAATTGAATTACAGAACATCTACAGAAGTAAGATTGCTGCTGTAGCTGATGACATGTAAAATATTATGAAATTGGAGGCTAAATGCCTATGAATAAAGATTATTTACAGTTAGAGTTTGATAGTTTAGGAAATGAAGCAAATTATAAACTTGCAGATCCGACTCTTGTTGATTATTATAAGCGATTAAATAATCGTGAAATTCTCATCAATCAAGATATTGATGACGGAATTGTAGAATGGACTCAGGAAATAGTTGAATGGAATAGAGAAGACAAGGATATAGCAATTGCCGAAAGAAAGTCAATTAAGATTTGGATTAATTCAAATGGTGGTTCTCTTAATGCAATAAACGAGCTTATTAATATCTGTAATCTTTCTAAGACACCAGTTTATGCTATTGGAATGGGAAAATGTTACTCCGCAGGAGGGCTTTTGCTTATGGGTATCCCAAGGGGCAACAGATATATCCTGTCGTCTACCGAAGCACTTATTCATGATGGTTCTACAGGTAGTTACGGAGATACTGGCAAGGTACTTGATGATTTAGAGAGAACTAAGAAAATCGAGGAAGACACAAAACAGTTTATTTTAAGTCATACAAAGATTATTGAGAGTGAATATGATAAAAATTATCGTAAAAATTGGTGGCTAGACGCTAACGAGATTATTGAAAAAGGTGTAGCTGACCACATTATTACAGATATTGAGGAATTATTTTAAGGAGGGCGCACTGCTCTCCTATTTTATTGGAGAAAAAGGAGAAAATATGGTAGATAGTAAAATTAAGAAAGCAACTGTTAGTGCGGCTAAAAAGAATATCACAGCAAGTGGAGTAAGAATTGAAAATGGAACCTTCGTTGACGATGAAGGTTCTATTGTAGATCGTATTGCTGAGAAGTTACCAAAAGGTACAACTATCTTTGATATTAAAATCAGTATTGAGATTTCAGATGAAGAGTCTGAGTCTGCTGAATAGAGAGTAGGTGGATGTTATAATCGACTTACATAGATTAGAAAATGAAACAGATTTTGAATGGAAATTAAGATGTTGTCTTGCAAAGAAACGTAAAGAGACAGATATGGATTGGATTGAAATTCGAGATATGCTTGGATTGAACATTACACCAGATCAGCTTAGAAAACAGGCAGTCGGATATGAAGAATATGATAATTATATTCACAACTGCGAGGGTGCATCTGAAAGAATTTTATGTGTGTCAGATGTTCATATTCCGTTTAATTTACCTATTGATATTTTTACAAGCTATAAGGGAATTGTAGATACTTTAATAGTCAATGGTGATTTATTGGATTGTTTTTCATGTTCTGCATTTCCTAAAAAATTCAAAGTAAATCTTGATGAAGAACTTGTTTTAGGAAGACAGTATATTATTGATTTAATCAATCTGACTACACCTAAAAAGGTAATGTTTGTGATGGGAAATCATGAATACCGTATGCAAAGATACTGTTCTGATAGATTATCAAACGAATTACTTGGCATCATCCCAACAGATCCGCTAGGAATGATTGTAGACGATGGATTCAAAGTTAATGATGAAAGAAATAAAACCCAGACACAATACTCTTCTATTCGTGAAGTGTTTGAAGATTCAAATATTGAAATCGTTTATGATAAAGAATGGTGGATAAAAGAAGGTAATGTAATTTTCTGTCACCCATTAAATTATTCATCTGGTATGTTAAAAACAACAGAAAAGGCAGTCAATTATTTCTTGCGTGTAGATCGCACATTTACTGGAATCGTAATGGCTCATACCCATAAAGTAGGAAGTTTTACTCAAGGTGGAATAAAAATGTATGAGCAAGGTTGTGTGTGTGATTTGGATAAGCTGGATTATAACAACGGTAAACTTATAATTCCAAATCAGAACGGGTTTATGTATCTTGCATTGGATTCAAATGGTGACATTATTGATTCCAAGACAAGAATTATTACTAATTTCATGACAAAGTAGACCAAGTACGAGTGACTTGGCTTTTATATTATGCATAAGTAACTATGAAAATTGGGCTAATTTTCTACTTTTAATTAGTCCGATTGTATAGAAATTGTGATGTTACTGTCACAATTGTAAGTTATGAGGGAGTGTACTCAAATGAGACGCTACCCTCTTTTTGTATTAAAAAAATAAATAATTGAGAAAAAAGGAGAAAATTAAAATGACAAAGAACGAGGTATTAAAGGCAGTAGTAAATAAAGTTGAGGGAGCTTCACAGAAGGATATCGCAGTTATTCTTGATGCTTTTGCTGATGTAATCACAGAGACATTAACAGCAAATCACGCAGAATCAGTTGCAGTTGGAAAACTTGGAAAGTTTAAGGTTAAGACAGTTCCAGAGCGTAGAGGAAAAATTATGATGGGCAATCGCAAAGGTGAGGAGTATGTAACTCCACAGCATGATGAGATTTGCTTTAAGATGTCAAAGTCTGCAAAACAGCTCTAATTCTAAGGTGGTGAAAATATATTGAAAACATTTGGTTTTACAGATACAAATGATTTTGCTGAATTTTTAGCAGATACTTTTGACAAGCTGGATGTTTGTACAAGAGATTATGACGATGATTGTTCAGAAATTGTAGTTGTGGCTAAATATGATGTGATGAAAGATGTTCTTAATTCTGTTATTAAGAATACGAATTTTAAACTTGCTTCTTGTAACGATTTGAATGATCCTTATTGTGACGGTTATGATGATGCATTTATTCTTAGTATTGATTCTGAAATGAATGTATGTGTTCGGGCTGCCAAGTATGAGGGAAGTGATACTTATATCAATATGGATGAGACAGACATTGTATTTATTCATGGAGATGTAAGTTCAGCTTTTGTCAAGGACAATAAAGATTCTGGATGCATTATTCATGAATTCAACATTGGTGAGGACGCTGAAGATGTAGACGATGATTGTGATGATAATTGTAAGAATTGCAGTTGCAGTGACGTAAGTGATGATTCTCATAAAAATATTACATTTGATAAAGATGAAAACGGAAATATTCACGGATTTACTTCTGTTAAAAGTGATGTTAATGGATATGAAAAGCGTGAATTTTATTCTAGTAAGCCGATTGATTTAAGTGATTTTGACGAATATAATTCGGTTGGAAGATTATTTGATTTGCTTGATTTTATTTTTTAAATTTTTGGAGTGTGTGGTTTATACTGCACACTCTTTTTGTTATGGGCAGGTCGTATAGCGGCAATTACTCCCGACTGTAAATCGGGTGCTTCGGCTTCGTTGGTTCGAGTCCAACCCTGCCCACTAATTATATTAAATATTTATAATAGCGATTTAGTTAAGTAACTACTATCTCGTTATTTTGTTATGAAAGGAAGTGATTTAGTGGCACATGTAACAAGGGTAAAATATTTTACCAAGGATAAGGAGAAATTCATAAATCCTGATAACTTGAAGAAATATAAGAAATATCTCCAATCAAATATTATTAAAAATCAGGATGTTAAAGACACCACATATAAAAGATATGAAGGATTGTTTCGTCATTTTCTTATGTGGTTAGGCGAAAACTATGGTGATTTAGATTTATATTCAGATGAGTTTATGGAAAATGCCGTTGATATTATGGAGAACTATATTATGTTTTGTCAGGAAACACTTCTGAATCATAAAAAGATTATTAACATGAAAATCTCTGCCGTTAGTTCATTCTATATTTGGTCTATGAAGCGTGGCTTCGTTAAGTATCATCCTTTTGACGGTAAACTTGATAGAATGAAGAAAGCTAATGAGGAACATATTTTGAACTCTTACTTCCTTACAGAAGAACAAGTTCAGACAATCCGTAGAGAATTATCTGAAAATGATAAGTATTCAATTCAGGATCAAATTTTATTTGAGGTAAGTTTTGACTCAGCAAATAGAATTGGTGCGTTGTTAAGGTTGCAACTATCTAAACTTGATTTAGAGAATAACATGTTTGTAGATATAAGGGAGAAGGAAGGATACCATACACAGGTGGTTTTCGGGGATGTTGCAAAAGAACTTATTCAAGAATGGCTTGAAATGCGAAAGAATGATTATGACCACTTGGAATGTGATTCATTGTTAATTACAAAATACAATGGAGAATATAAACCTATGGGTGACAGTGCAATCAGAGATAGAATGAAGAAATATGGCGAAATTATTGGAATTTCTGACTATAGACCTCATTGCCAGCGTAAGACTAGACTAAATCTTGTATATGAGGAAACTGGTGATTTAGCATTAGCAGCCGAGCTTGCCAATCATCGATCCACTGAAACAACTAGAGAATTTTACTGCCGCAAGCAGACAAAAGCAGAGGTTATGAATAAAATCAATGCTCTAAGAAGCAAAAATTCTAATGTTACTGACGAAGAGAATAAATAATCCTTCCGAAACCGCTCAGATGTATGTAATTCGTGAAGACACTGAGGATTCCGATGAAGCTTTCGTCTAACATCAACAATTTAATTTGAACAAGAAAGCATAGTAACGTGATATTTGAGCCGAGAGGTGACGACAATGTAGAGAACAAATAAAAGAACCCTTAAGTTGGCAACAAAACAGAGAATATAAAAGTATCATATCTTGGCATTTGCTATTCATGTAGCATTGTAAGACCTATTTCTTTCTTACCGACATCTAGGAGTATCGGTATCTCTCAGCCTTCAGAAATGAGAAGATGTTCGTGCTTCTCTGCGTTAATGAGAACCTTAATTGACGAATAAGAGTCATTAAACCTTATCAAGTTGTTTTTGCTCCGAAGACTGAAAATATGCGGAGAATAATATGGTAAACGGTTACTCATACACATATCATGCATTTGACGTGTAAGATACACGAGTTAGGAATGAGAATAATTGGAAGCATGAATTAGGTTGCTGATAAGCGACCATATTCTAAAAAACTGGATGTGTACAGTCCAATATCAGCTAGTTAGTGCTTTATGCTGATTTTACATATCAGAGAATTTTCAATATTCTCTTTGTCGGTTGGCTGGTAATCAATCGGCAGTAGATCTTACCAATCTATACAATACAGAGAGGTCGCTCCTCTCCTTGTTGTTGGGGTATCGCCAAGCGGTAAGGCACAGGAATTTGACTCCTGTATTCGTAGGTTCGAATCCTACTACCTCAGTTAGATTAAAAGGAAAACGAAAAATAAAAGAAAGGAGTATTTCATGACTAAGAAATTAGATATTATAGAAAACCAGATTAAATTAGGTCAAGTTAAAACTATAACATCAAATGGTGGCACATTTATTGATTTTGTTCAGTTGCTATTCTCTCCTACCACTAAGGCTCAGTTTGCCCCAAGTGATAATTTGAAGGAAATTATTTTTTCTGTAACGGATAATAACTTGGATTTGCCACAATTAGAATGTAATATGTCGAAAGATACTTTACGTGATCTTATTATAAGTTTGAAAACTATATACAATGAATTGGAGGAAGAAAATAAATGAAATTAAATGTCAAGAAAATAATCGAAGATAATATTATTACTGTAGATATTTCAGTTGCCTCATTAGGTACATCTACAAGTACAGTTGATGAGGAAAAATCATTATTGGCAGATTTCCCAAGAAGTGTTCGCTTTTCTGATATAAATTTTAAAGCAAATGTAAAACTGGATGAAAATGGTGATCCAATTGTAACAGATGAAGAAGCTAATGATTCCACAATTGTTTCTGTTGAGTTAAAGAAAATTATCAACAAAGAATATCCTATAAACGATGAGATGAATATTGTTATGCCATTTGATGTTACAAAGATTGCTACTACTGAAACAAATACATTACTTGACACGGTAGAAAAAGTTGGCAAAGCGTATGCTACTGTATTTGCAACAAAAGTACAAGCTGAAATTGCAAAGAAACTTGCAGAAGTCAGAAGCTTAAATACTAAGTTTGAAGGTGAAACAGAAGTTATTCTGTAAAAATAATGGGTGGTACTCTTCCACCCTATTACCTGGATATAGGACAATTTGGTAGTCCGCTAGTTTTGGGAACTAGACGTTGTAGGTTCGAGTCCTGCTATCCAGATTTTGTGCGGTAAGCCTGATGTGAAGAATCTAATGCTTGGATGCATACAATAAGTTTAGATCTGTAGGCTCATCACCTACTACCGCCCTAGCCCACAAGCATTTGCGGATGGCAGTTATACCAATGTATATCATGCGTGGTAATTATTGGTTTGTGAAAGCTCGCAGTTTGAGGACTGAATGAGAAAGGTATTGAATTGAATAAAAATTTATACACCGACCTCTCTTTCTATTGGTCGGTTTTATTTATGTCTAAAATCGACCAAAAATTATTAAGGAGGTAATAAAATACTATGAGTTTAATTTGCAGTAAATATGGTGAACATGGGAACACTATTGTATGTGAATTTGTATGCGACAGTGTTGACGAATTATTATCAGATGCACCCACAACAACAAAGATGGGTTCTGGAAATTTTGCAGAATTTCAGCATTATGCAAATATAGGAAGTACAGCAACAGTAAATTCAGATAATGGTGTACTTGTATATATGCTATTTTCTGAGGGTTGGAAACAATTATAGAAAGGAGAAGTGGCTAAATGGATGTAGTAAGCTACGCATTAAGTAAGAAAGTAGCCGCTTCTGCTGTAAGTGGCGTAAAATCTATGTCTGTTAGTGGACAGACATTAACAATAAATACAAAAGACAGTGGCGTTTTAACAATGACATTTCCTGTTCCTAAAAACGGTGTTTCTGTTACAAACATTGATGTAGATGCAAAGAATCAGATTGTATTTACTATGTCTGATGGAACAAAAATTACAAGTGGTGTTATTCCTACTGTCAAGGGAGATAAAGGCGAAAAAGGTGACGCTTTTACATATGATGATTTTACAGAGGAACAGTTAGAATCATTAAAAGGTCAAAGCGGTTCTGACGGAAAACCAGGTAAGGACGCAGTATCTCCTACAATTACAGAGAATACAGACAACACGGATAAGATTTATAAGTTAGATGTGACCACAGCAGATGGTACATTTACAACACCTAACCTTCGTGGTAAAGATGGTTCAGGTTCTTCTACAGGCGAAGAGAATGTTATTGAATCTATAAAGGTTAATGGTGTCGTACAGTCTGTTGCAGAGGATAAATCAGTAGATATTACTGTGCCTTCTATAGAAGGATTGGCTAAATCAGAAGACCTTGCAACAGTTGCCAAAAGTGGTTCGTATAATGATTTAACTGATACACCAAGTATTCCAAATGAATATGATGATACAGCATTAAAAAATCGTGTAGTCACCATAGAAACAAATATTGGTGATATGAGTACTATCAAAATAAAATCTGTAAGCGATCTTGTATCTGCAATTAATGCGCTTCATGATTCTTTTATGAGCGGTATTAGTTATGCTGACAAGAAACTTACTATCGCATATAGAAATGGTGGAAAGGTTGAAGTAGATCTATCTCCAATTATTACAGATACAGAAATTTCTGAATTAGAGAACGTAGATGATACGGGTGTTGTTGATAAACAGGTATTAGCATATGATGCTACTTCGTCAAAATATAAACCTATTTCTATTGATTTGGTTTCTGTATTACAGGATAGCAAAGCTTATACTGATACACAGATTAGTAAAATCAATTCTATGGATGCATATGCTGTAGATGAGAAGCCTACTTATTCTGGCGCTACAATTACATATAAGAAAAATGGTGAAACTCTTACTACAGAAAATAGCGACATTTGGTTTTATTATACTGTCAATAACATGAATTATCAGACTTTATTTATTGATGGCGTTGAGTTCACTATTTCTGTTGATGGCGATATTAATTTTAAAGATTTTGTATCTAAATCTAATGACATCACAAGCACTTATACTGGTGAAGAAGCTGACAAGACTAAAGTAACAACTATTGGAGCATTAGATGCTTTATATACTATTATCTCTACTGCTATTGGGAAAAAAGTCAATACGGTAGATATTGTAAATAATCTTGAAAGTGATTCTATTGATAAACCTTTGTCTGCCTATCAAGGTAAAGTATTAGATAGTAAGATTTCTGAAAATGCTAATAATATTAAAGAACTTAATAGTGATAAGGTTGATAAGATTGAAGGTAAAGGATTATCTTCTAATGATTATACAAGTGAAGAAAAGACTAAACTTGGTGGTGTGGGAACTTCACAGGGAAGAAATCTAATCCCGTATCCTTTAACAAATAGAACTACAAATGGAATAACATATACAGTTCAGTCAGATGGTTCAGTTTTAGCAAATGGAACTGCATCTGCGGAGAATAATGCTTATTATAATTTTGCATATAAGACATTAAAACTTGGTGATACCTCTTATACTCTTAGTTGTGAAGGACTTCCAAAAAGTGTGTATGTATATGTGTATGATGAAACTATTGGTAAAGCGATTGCAAATGTGTCTGATACACCAGTGTCAAAGACTTTTGTTGGTGACTCAACACATACATATTCTTTATCAATTAATGTCGGTAAAGGTACTCCTGTTTCTGATTTAGCAATAAAGCCAATACTTGAAATGGGAACAATCGCTCATGCCTATGAACCTATTTCAGAGAGCAATGTAAATCTGAAAGATGCAATTGACAAAATTTCAACTTCACAAGGTAGAAATCTAATATCCTATCCATATTATAATGGAACAAGTTTTGAATCAAATGGAGTTACCTATACAGTGAATGAAGTTGATGGTACTATCACTGTCAATGGTACAGCTACAAAAGAATCTGATTTCAGATTGATAAGTCCATATGATACTTCTGATAGAAAAATACTTGAACTTGGACAGACTTATACATTGTCAGATGGCGTGAATCAACCTAATACCAGTGGCTATCAAGCACCTGTTTATTTCCAGTTTGTAAGAATTGATACGACAAAGAATGATTTTAATTATGGTATCAGCACAAATTATGGAGATATGACTTGGACTGCAAGTGATGCTAATTTGTTACAGTATGGTATTAGAATTGTTGTCAGAAATGGTGTTACTGTTGATAATGTAGTATTGAAACCAATGCTTGAAATTGGTGCTATTGCACATAGTTATGAACCAACTACGGAAAGTAATGTAAATTTAAAGAAGTCCATCGAAACAAAAGCTGCAATCAATGATACATCTACTACTTCTACCACAGAAACATGGAGTGCAAAGAAGATAAATGAAAAAACAGCGTATAATTTTGACAATAGAATTATTTTATCTGTATCTAGGAGTTCAGGCACATATACTGATACGGCTAGATTAAACAGTAATACTGGGGCATATCTTTATTGGTCATCCGTTGCAGGACAAGAGAAATATTCTGTTGGTGTGATTTTATATGTTTATAATGATTGGCTTGTCATTCCTATAAAAGAAACTGATGGTGGAACATATATTAATTTTTCTATTAAAGATAGCGTTTTAACAATGGAAAAAAATAACACAACATTCCCTTGTGCTGGTGGAGTTATTGCTTTAGGTACTGATATTTAAAAATTATAGCAGTTGAGTAGTTATTGCTACTCTTCTGCTTGTTGGTAAGAAAGAGCTGTTTCAAGTGATTTTGGATGGCTCTTTTTGTTATGTAGTATTGGCAGAGTTGGTATTGCACCTGATTGCTAATCAGAGATCATCGTTTATTCGGTGCATAGGTTCGAGTCCTATATACTACGCTCATGCCGTGTGTCCGATTGGTCGAGGGTGCTGTCTTGAAAACAGTCTGGATGTAAAAGTCTTTGGGGTTCGAATCCCTAACACGGCGTTCTAAATAAATTGCACTTTCATTGGAAATTTAATATTGGAAATTATGAGAAGTCATTTCGTATGAAGTGGCTCTTTTTATGTTGTGATGAAATTTAAAAAGAGAATAAATATATAGTCAACTATGAGAGGATTGTTACTGTTTCGATTGCAGGTAGTTGGATTATGGCAGTAGACATAAGAACTGATCATTCTTGTGTATGTGGGTTTTACACCTAACCTCCCCACTTCTACTGCTATTTTTAGTTGTTGTTTGAGGTTAGGACGAAAGGTTATAGGTGATTTTTAGGGGATATACACATGGTACTACTGTTGATTCGAAAACAAGAATATGTACTAAATGTAATACAGAATATCCAAACACAAATGAATATTTTTCTTATGCAAATAAAAGAAAAGGTACTTTAAGTGCTGTATGTAAAACGTGTCAAGCAAAAATCAATAAAGAAAAACGATTGAAAATAATAGAACAGAATAAGGGTAAAGACTTATTTTATAATGGTACTCGTCATTGTAAAAACTGTGGTCGAGATTTACCAAATAATAAATTATATTTTCCAATTGACTTAGCTTGTCTTGATGGTTTAAGAAGTGTTTGTCGAGAATGTAGTAAAAAAGAAGTTGGTTTTCTTGATCCTAATTATACTGTTCCTGAAAAATGGTCAGATGAAGATAATAAGTTAATTTTAGAAAACTATCATGATTATACTGGTAAAGAATTAAAAGAAAAATTCTTTCCAAATAGAACTGTCAGAGCGATAGAATGTTATGCTGATTGGCTTGGAATTAATTGGAAAACGGAAGAAACATATAGAAGAAGTAGAGAATTTCAAGCAAAAATAGTTTCTGAAAAACTTAAAGGTCGTGATTTAGGTCAAGAATGGCGTGATAAAATTTCCGCAACAAAGAAAGAATATTATAAAATGCATGATAGTTGGTGGAAAGGTCGTAAACGCTCGCCAGAACAGTGCAAACAAATAAGTGAAAGAATGAAAGGTAAATGGGCTGGTGACAAGAATCCACGACATATTAATCCTTTAAATGGAGAACTTAATGGTCGTTGGAAAGGCGGTATCTTACCGACATACACGGAACTTCGTTCTGATACAAAAGATTGGTTTAATGAATCAATGGAATTTTGTAATTATAAATGTGTAATTACTGGTGGAGAATTCGATAATGTACATCATACTACCGCTTTTAGAGATATTGTTGATGAAGTTTTTAAGTTGACTGGTATAGAAGTCAAACAACAAGTATGTGATTATACAGATGAAGAATTTCAACGATTAAGAGATGAATTAAAAGATTTACACATCATATATGGATATGGTGCTTGTATAAATAAAGACGTACATAAACTATTTCATGATAATTATGGATATACCAAATTCTCTCCGTATGATTTCTTAGATTTTGTATATAGAATTGATATTGGGGAATTTGACGAATGGTTTAAGAAAAACAATTTACAAATAAATATCAACTACGATTATGTAGAATATTTGGAAAGCACTCTTACTGTTATTGCAGAGAGTGCTTAATTTATTAGAATAAAAGGAGGTGGCTGTTAATTGGCTACAAAAAAAAGCACTACGCAACCAGTTAAATTAACGGCTGCTGAAGCTAGAGAAAAAGTTGAAGAATTACAGTACAAGCTTGATAAATATGCAGGTACTGCTCACTGCCCTATGTGTAATAAACATAAGGATATAGAAACAAAATTTTATTATGATACAGATCCTTTACTTGGTGGAAAAAGTTTTTCGAGAATCTGTCGTGATTGTGCCCGTAAAATTGCATTACGAGTTGACGAACGAGGCGAAGAACATGAGCCAACGAAAGAGAGCGTACAGAAAGCATTATATTATCTTAACAAACCTTTTCTTGAAACTGTATGGAATGCAAGCATTCAAGAATCTGAAAATATGGTTACAGGAAAAGGTAAGGAAAACGTCTGGACTTCATATATTAAAAATATCAGTATGAAAAATTATGTTGGTATGGGATACATGGATTCCGACATGTTCAAAGAGAAAATAGTTTACAAAGATGAAGAAGTTACACAAGAGAATAAAGAAGACGAATTATCTGAAGATGTCGTTGAAATGTATAAAAAGAATAAACGAACAGTTCTTAGATTTTTAGGTTATGATCCTTTTGAAAATGAACCAATTTCAGAACAGCCTATTCTCTACTCTAAGCTTGTTGGATATTTTGATGAGTCTGTAAAAGATGACGGATTGAAGCTTGAAGCCGTAATTGAAATTGTGCAAAGTTTTAAGGATGTAAAAACAATCAATGATACTATTTCACAATACAAAAAACAACTTGGTAGTAATCCAGGTGTTATATCAACAATTAAATCTTTAGCTGAAACAAAACAAAAAATGATATCTTCTGCCCTTGCACTAGCAAAGGACAATGGAATATCTGAAAATAATAACAATAGAAAAAGTAAAGGTGCTGGTACTCTTACTGGTATCATAAAAGAATTACAAGAAATGGATTTAGATGGTTCTGAGGTAAATACATTCGATTATGAAACTAATATGGCAATCGAAGATATTATGACAAGAAATCATCAGAACCAATTAAAACAGTTAAATCCTGATGAAAACGATTGGGAAAAAGAAGTTATTCATCAAAAAGGATTGTTATTTAATCTTCAAAAAGAAAGAGATAATGCAGTTGAATTTAGTAGGTTATTGAAAAAGGAAAATAAAGACCTTAAAGATTTCTTATTTGAAAAAGGTCTTATAGATGAGAAAGGGCAAGTAATCGAAGATGGCTGATGATAAAATTGTCCTGATGGGTGATTCTATAAATGAATTTACTCCAAAGAATTTTACTTTTTTCAAAAAACCTACTTATTATGATATGTCTGAATTAAAGTTAGAGGGTTTGAAAAAATTCTCTGAAATAATTCAGTGGGGGCGCAGAAACCCAGTAAAATTCTGTGAAAGATTTTTCGGTATCGAATTTCTTGACTATCAGAAATATGTATTTATGATGTCATGGATTACGCCAAATGTTGTTTGGTGTATGAGTCGTAATGCAGGAAAAACTACACTTGGTAGTCCATTCCTAATGGCTAAAACAATGCTCCTGCCCAAATTTGAAGGATACATTTTGAGTTCGACAGGCTCACAAAGTATAGGTATGATGAAGAAGATTGAATCTATTGCAAAAAAAGAAATCGCTTCATTTACTGGTTTGACAGATGTATTTCTAAACGAACTTGTTAAAAGTTCAAATAGCGAGGGCTTTCGGCATGATCCAGCATCTTACTCCTTTAAACTTTATTCAGGATCGAGTTTGGCTACGGTCAACTCAAATTTTGATGGATCTCGTGGTCGAAGAAGCCGACTTAATTTCTATGATGAAGCATCGTATGTATCTGAAGATATGTTCGCTGCCACTCTTCCATTCGTCACTCAGAACAGTGACTTCGCTCTTGGTGGTGATGTTGATGTAACATTACTTCCACCAAATTTCCCAAATCAAGTTGTATGTGCAAGTTCAGCAGGTTCTATGGATGATGTTTTCTATAAAAGATATAAAGAAGCTGCAATGCACTCTATGGCAGGTGATAAGAATTATTTTTGCGCAGATATAGATTGTGAAGTAATTCTTCATGCAACTTATAATGGAAAAGTATATCCTGTTCCACTACTTACTCAAGCAAAGATTGATTCAGAAATGAAGATGAATCCAACTAAGGCTACCCGTGAGTATATGAATAAATTCGATTCAGATCTTGGCGATGATATTGCCGTTAAGAAATCACAGGTACTTAGAAATAGTGTCGTCAGACCACCAATGCTTATCAATGATGATAATTCTCTTATGATTATCTGCTTTGATCCCGCCAAAAAAAGAGATAACAGCTTTGTATTAGTTGGCAAATTACATAGGGATGATAAACGTGGTTGGTTATTAGATGTTGTAAATGGTATCAATTTGATTGATAAAGAAACACAAAAACCACTTACTACACCTGAACAGGTAATGATGCTTCAAGATATCATAGTCAGGTATAACGGATACGGTGTTCCTGATTATAAAAATATTCATGGAGTATACATTGACGCAGGTTCTGGCGGTGGAGCTACCCAGATATGTGATCTACTTTTTGATAATTTCTATGAAGCAAAACATAAAGGCGAAAAAGACTATGAACATCATGGATTGATTGATGCGAATTATGATTATGCTGTTCCATATGTAAAAAGATATCCAGACGCTATTGATATTATTCGTATGCGTGAACCAGCTAAATATAAGGCAATTATGTATTCACAGTTATGCGAGATGATTGACCAGGACTTGATTAGTTTTACTGCCGAGTATGATTATCATGGAAATCTTACTATGCTTGAAGAAGAAAATGGTGAAGTTGTCGAAAAAAATTATAAATTATCTCTTGAAGAAGAGATTGGTCTTAAACAGCTTGATGCGATGAAGGAAGAATTAACTCACATGTACAAGTATAAATCTTCTAATGGAAATATTAGATATGATCTTGCTCCTGGTTTTGAGAACATTCTTCATGATGATAGATCGTACTGCCTCGCTTTAATGGGACACGCCTTATTTACATTAAGAAGTCAAGATCAAGTAAGACAAAGAAGACCAAGGGAAAAAGGTCAAACAATTGTCAACAAACTCCCTATCCGTCAATCAAAACGATTCAGTCTATACAATTAAAAAGGAGGTGTGCTATCAAACATGGCGCAAACAAAAAGTAAGGTGTCAAGCACACCTACTCGTACTGCCGCAGAAATTAAAGAGTGGTATGAGAAAAATGAAAAAAATATATCAAATTTTGCAAAGGCACAAAATGCCTTGAAGCAGTTGGTAGATCCAACAAAATCTACAACAAGAACTTATTCAACCTTTGATAAAACAAAACTTCGTACATATATGAAGAATCCACCAGCTCAGTATAAAAACTTACGAAATCTGAGTAGGTATCTTTATTATCGAAGTAGTGTTTATAGAAGGTTAGTTTGGTTCAATGCCACAATGATTGATACAAATGCTCGTGCAGTAATTCCAATCATTGATATTAATAAGGGTGGAGATAAAGCAAATGTACTAAAAAGTTACTATGATACATTGTCTGTATTAAATAATATGAATTTAGCACTTGAATTTCTCAAAGCATATATAATTGCTTGGCGAGAAGATGTATTTTTCGGAATGGCTTTTTATGATGATACAGGATATTTTATATTACCAGTTGATCCAGACTATGCAAAAGTAAATGGTGCTTATATGACAGGTGACTTATCTTATGTAATGGATATGTCGTATTATTCAAGGCATGAGGATATGGTCGAATGGATTGGAGAGCCACTTACCTCCATGTATCGTCAGTATCAAAGTAATTCAACGGAAAATCGTTGGCAACAAATGCCAGATGAATACTGTGTGTGTTTCAAAGTGAATATAGATGATTATGAAATTCCACTTCCACCTTATATGAATCTATTCAATTCTCTTATCAACCTTGCTGATCTTGAAGATATTCAAGCGGTGGCTGATGAAGCAAATATATATAAACTGGTTACTGCTACTATCCCATTGTCAAATGACCAAGATGGTGTAGACCAATTTTTAGTAGATCCAGATACTGCTATAGAATATTATAATAAATTTGTTGATTCATTACCTGATTATATAGCTGCTGCTATTACACCTATTCCATTAGATGTACTTACATTTGGTGATGATCAAGCAACAGATGTTAATAAAATTGAGAATGCTACAAAGACAGTATTCAATACTTCTGGTGGTGCACAGTTACTAAACTCAAGTTCTATCTCAGGAACTACTGCTTGGCAGGGAGCAATTAAATTCGATGAGAAATATGCAACATCTTCTCTTCTGCCACAGACACAGGCATATCTAAATAGATTTTTATCTTATCAAGTTTCTAATCCAGCAAAAGTTAAAATGCTAGAAACGTCCCCATATACAAAGAGTACATTAAAGAAAGAAATGCTTGAGGATGCAACTTATGGTCTTCCTACTGCATTAGTTGTAAATAATTTAAATGGATTTAATGAATTGGAGACACTAAGCATGAATTTCCTATTGCATGATACATTGGATATTACATCTTCTTTCGTTCCACTTCAGTCGAGTCACACCCAATCTTCTTCGGATAATCAAGGTGGCGGTCAAACCAAGGATATTGGTGGAGCTGATTCTATTACAGACGATGGGGAAGCTTCACAGGATAAGAGAGATCAGAGTAATGGATAAGGAGAAAAAGGATGAATGACAAAAAACTAATTTGTACGGCAGATAAAAATACTGCTTCTGCTTTACGCAAATCTGGTTTCAGAGAAATGAAAACAGGTAATAAAAACATCTACACGTTTCTGAATAATACAACATTAAAATTTTCAGAAGGTGTTGATATAAACAAAATCAAGTATAGCAATATGCTTACATTCTAGTTGTCCTCTTTGGGCAACTTTTATTTTGTAAAAATTCAGAAAGGAGGAGACATGGATAAAAAACATACTTCGCTAAAATTTAAGGCAAAGGTCACACCTATTGAAAAAATCAATGATGAATTCACATTATGCAAGTGTTATGTACAGGGTGTTGGAAAGAATAGAAATTTTTCTTATATGAGCAAAGAAAATATTCAGAGATGTTTACCAACTCTATCATACGCACCTGTTGTTGGTCATTTAATTGACAAGTTAGATGAAGATGGAAATCCAACTGGTGAAAAGTACATGGGTGGTCATGATTACTATATTAATGATGACTGGAATCTAAAAAGTGCTTGTGTTCCTTATGGTGTTGTAAAAGCAGATTCATTTGACTTTGAAACCGTAAAGGAATATGAAGACGAAATCGAAACGGAATATCTTACTGCCGAAATTGTTCTTTGGACTGGTAGATATCCTGAGTTAATGGAGGCTATTTATTCTGATGATTTCTATTTTAATCAGAGCATGGAAATCAATGTGTCAGAATTTCGTCCATATGAGGAAGATAGTAATTATACAGAATTAACAGACTTTACATATTCTGCTCTTTGTCTTTTAGGTAAGGCAGATGACAAGACAAGCCCAGAACATACAGAACCTTGTTTTGTAGAATCAAAAGTGATTCCTGTTCAATATTCACTTGAAAAGGAAGAATTTTCAAAAATAATGGGCGAACTCAAAAACGAATTAGCCTTTTATTTTAATAAAGACAACACTGACGGGAAGGAGGACAAAGTTGTGGAAAACGAAAAAGAAGAAGTAATTGAAACTGTTGAGGAAGTAAATGAAGAGTCCACAGAGGAAGTTGTTGAAAATACAACTGAGGAAACTCCTGACGCAGAAGTAAATGAAGACACAAATACTGAATCTGAAAATGAAGAAGTACAGGAGGATAAAACTGTTGTTGAGGCTTCTGTAGAAGAAACTGTTGAAGAGACTGTAGAAATGTCAGAACTTGATTCTTTAAAAGCTGAGTACGAAGAGTATAAGAATTCTCACTCTCACACAAACGAGGAATTTGATGAATTACAGAAATATCATGACGATGCTGAATTTGAAAAGATCCATGCAGAACGTGATGCTATGTTGTCTGATGAAAAATACTCTGTATTATCTGAGAACGAGGCTTTTACTGAGTTAAAGAAAAATATGGACAACTACTCCATTGCTGATCTTGAAAAAGAAGCAAAGGTTATTTTTGCTGACTATGTATCTTCTGTTGGAACATTTTCTATGAATGACCCTAATGAGAAATCTACTTCAAAGATTAGATTTAGTATGAAGGAAGATACTGGCAAGAAAAAGGCTTATTCAACATTATTTAAGTAAAAAAGAATATAAACACATTTTTTGAGAGCGTCATAGGGCGTTCTTTTTTATTGCAAAAAATATTAAGGAGGAAATTAAAATGGCAACAAGTTTTATTAATTTTAGTACAAAACATGCCGTAGCCGAGTCTACAAAGCTCAAGGCTACTCAGATTGGTAATATCTGGAATATTGAAGCAAAAGCAGATATCGACAACGGAACTATTGTTAAAAAAGGGGCGTACCTCAGACCAGAGGTTTATGAGGAGGATACTGCTGTTGCTTTCGCAGGAAAGATTATTGAAAAAGCAGCCAATGGTGGATTCAGAGTAGAAGTTACTGCTATTGGTGACGGTGAAGGATTAGTTCTTTCTGTACCTCTTATTTATGAGGAGTACACAACAAAAATGCAGGAAGAGTCTAACTTCTTCAATGCAAAAGGTGACATTCTCAGAGTGTATGAACTTTATGTAGGTGACGTGTTTACTGTTTCTGCTGAAGCATTTACTGATGACAAAGTTCCTGCTGTAACTGACACCGTTGCTGTTTCTGCTAAGAAATTAAAGGCTACTGCGGTTTAATCGAAAGGAGGATAAAGAATAATGAAGAAATTAACATTTAGTAATGCTGATACTAGAGAAGTATTTGCTGATAAGGATTATACTGAATTTTCTCAGTTAATGATTGATACTGCTTGCGGAAAGCAGAAAGATGTATCTAAGGAAGATGCAGATGCTAAAATTCGTGAAGTTATGTTTGAGATTCTTGGCGTAGATGATGGATGCTCTCGTAAGGATTTACATAAGGCAATTCGTAGACATAAGGTTGATGTCTTCGAAGTTATTGAAGAGACAGTTGAGAAATTACTTGTTTCTGGTTGGGGAGATAACCCATTCTTCAACGAATTCGTAGAAGTTAAGTCTATGAATACAGGTGATACAAATGAGTTCTATGTTCCTGATGAGACTGTATTAACTGTATCTGAGTTAAGCGGAAACCACCACAACCTCTTCCGTCAGAGACTTGGTGCTGGTAGCACATTCTCTGTAAAGACATCTTGGTACGGGGTTAAGATTTATGCCGAGTACGAGCTGTTTATGGCTGGTAAGGTTGACTGGGCAGGATTTATCAATAAGATTTATGAAGCTTTCGACAAGAAAGTAAACGATATGGTTTATGCTGCTGTTATGGCTGCTGGCGACAAGGTGCTTCCTACAAGCCAGTTTACAAAGACAGGTACATTAAATAAGGATACTCTTATTACTCTTGTTGAGGACGTACAGACAGCAAATGGTGTTGAAGCTGTAATTATGGGTACTAAGACAGCACTTTCTAAGCTTAATGCTCTTGCTGATACACAGTGGATTTCAGACTCTATGAAAGAGGAAAGACATACTACTGGTCGTCTTGGTATCTGGGAAGGAATTCGTCTTGTAGAGATTCCTCAGAGTTTTGCACCAAATGATACTTCTAAGAAGTTAGTAGCAAATGATGTTCTCCTTGTTATGCCTGTTGCAGACAACAAATTCATCAAGATTTATGATGAGGGTGAGGCACAGGTTAAGGAAGTGTCTGATGGCAACACAAATATGGATAAGACAATTGAATACGAATACCAGCAGAAAATGGGTGTAGCAACTGTACTTCAGAGAAAGTTTGGTTTCTACAAGAACATTGCCTAGTATTCTGTGTATATTTTACGGAGAGTGTATTATGCACTCTCCTATTTTAATGTAAGGAGATAAAAGGAAATGTCATATACAAAAAAGACTAATACAGAAGAGAAGACTGTAAAGACTACTACCGAAAAAACAACATCAAAAACTGTTGAACCAGTAAAGGTAAAGGAATACAAGTCTGATGACTTGATTCAATGTCGTTCTATGACAAAGGGAGAACTTATTTATGTAGGAAAGAAAAGTGGCGAAGTTTACACTTGGGAAGATTATGGTGATATCACAGAGATTGAATATCAGGATTTACTTGGATTAAGAGCTAAAAAGTCACCATTTATTTTTGAGACATTGTTTGTAATTGAAGATGAAGAACTGTTGGAAGATCCTAAGTGGAAAGATGTAAAAGCACTTTACGAAAAGATTTATTCAGAAGATGTAGAAACACTTATAGATATGAATCTTAATGACTTTAAGCGTATATTCCCCACACTTCCAAACGGATTACAGAGAGCTGTATGTGCAGAAGTTGCTACTGAAATGGAAGTAGGAACTTTTGATTCATTACAGAAAATCAAAGTAATTGATGAGGTTTGCGGTACAGACTTATCTTCTATTTTATAGTAAAGGAGGCTCACAATGACGCTTCCATACGAAACAATTTTTTCACGAACAAGAGGACGAATTTCAGATCCGAAAGAACTTTCTCTTGATGAAAATGATTTGCTTGAAATATATACAGAACGATTAAGCAATGTAATATCTAATCCAAGGGTGCGTAGACTATTCTCTTCTCTCACACTCGATGATGAAATTCAACAGTTGGATTTTACACTGAATAATTCAGTAGATGAAACGGCTGATATGAATTTTGTCGTAGGAATTCTTGTACTTGGAATGACGATTGAGTGGTTGCAACCACAGGTTGATTCTATTATGCACACATCAGTAATGATAGGTGGTAAAGAAGAAAAGAAGATACTTGATAATCATAAAAATATGATTGACCGTCTTGATTCCATGAAAACTGAATTGAACAAACGCATTCGTGATTACGGATATATGTACAATTCTTATATCAATACGGAGTCCTAATATGCAATACATATATGGCAACTTTACAGACAAGCAAATCAATGAAGCAGTTCGTGCAATGCATGGCGACATTCATAAACTACTGCTCTATAAAGACAAAACAATTGAAGAGAAAATATTTGAAGATGATGAAGCATTTCTCGTCTTCTTTGAGAATGTTATGTTTAAATTAGGCGGTACAAAAACCTTATTTAACAACAACGGACTTATGGTAACTCTTATGGCAACTTTACAAGGTGCTATGGATAATTTCAAGAGCGACCATTTTAGTTACAAAAAATTCCGTAGGGCAATCTTGGATTCTCACGGATATATTAAGCAGATGTTTGAGGAGGTGGGTTGCGATGCCGAGTCTACAGACAGCTAGGCGTGTCGCAAACGCCAAGAACAACGGTGCTAAAACTATTGGTCAGATTTATAAGGAACAGTCTGATTGGGCGATGGAACAGACATTTGAAAACGACATCGCTACGAAGACTTGTTACATCTATGACCATTTTCATGACGATTTTTTCACAGATGAACATGGAATTACACGTTCACTTGCTGAAGGTATGACATACGAAAACACCAATAAGACAAAGATAGATGCAAAGTTTATTATTAAATCTTATCAGTCAATGGATAAAGATCAAGTGGAATACTATCTTATGTTTCGTCCAAGTCAGCCTGTAATATTCAATGAAGGTGATGACCTTTATTATTATGAGACTGATTTTAGAAAACGCTATGGAGCGACATTTCCGATAGGGCTTTTCGTGGACGTTCCAGATGATAGAGGAGTTTATCATAAATGGATTATTTGCCGTGATGAACCAGCTAATCAGTTTCCTAAGTATCTGATTTTGCCAGTAAATTACGAACTTACATGGATTGAAAAATCTAATGATAAGCGTATTAAGAGACGTATGTGGTGTTGTTTAAGACAACAGAATTCGTATACTATAGGAACTTACACAGACAGATATTTTACACACACAGATAATCAGGATAAGATATGGTTGCCAATGAACTCTATTACAGAGAAGTTTTGGTACACTTCTGAAGATTCTAAAAATATGCGTGTTGTAGTAAGTGCTTTAACAGAACATCCTACAGTATGGACAGTGACCAAGGTTGAAAATTCAATGCCATTTGGTATTCAAAAACTTACTATATATACGGCATTTTGGAATGAGCATACTGATTATGTCAATCTTGAAACAGGCGAAATGTATGCGAACTATTTCGATTCAGAAATCGCCCCAACAGATCCATCCACTCCAACTACTCCCCCATCTTCTATCACAGCAAGAATTTCAGCTTCCACTTCAACAATTAAAGTTGGTGGCTCTTATAAAAATCTTACAGTAAATCCATTCAACGATTCCAACGAAGATATCACAACTGAATATACTGATGCAACCTTTACATGGACTTGCTCTATTGACGATGAAGATTGGACTGATAAAGTAACATGGCGAGCTGGTACAGAGTATAACCAAAAGAAAGTAAAGTTTCCTAATGATAATTCTGTTATTGGCAAAATATTGTCTGTTAAGTGCGAAATCACTAAGGATAACTTGTCGATTAAATCTGAAATTTTGTCGTTAGAATTAACTGAATAGGAGGTGTTTTATGGCAGAAAAATTAGTTACAAAGAATGATTTGTTAAACAAACTTCGTGCGTATAGAACCACTCCTGATGATGAAAATATTCAGTATAAGAAAAAGATTGAAAAAGCACTTATGCTTAATCCATGTCTTTTATATGCACTTAATGAAAAATCATTAGAATCTGAACTTTTTGACGATGATGGTAATATCAACTGGGAATGGAACGAAGATACAAAAGAGTATGAACCTCTTGGGGAATGGGATAGATATTTTGGTGGGACTTCTAATATTCGTCCTTATTTATTTATTCCTGATACTCAGACTGAGGTAAAACATTATATCTGTTACCAAGTATCTTTTGATGAAATGCCTCGTTATCAAGATACATTAAAGTACACAAATATTACATTTACAATATTTGTTCACGGTAATGACAGAAATGACAAATTAACAGGTATTCCAAGGCATGATCTTATTGCTTCTATTATAAGAGAGCGATTTAATTGGTCTAATATATTTGGAATGCAAACACATCTTGTATCATCAAAGGAATCTACAACAGATAATAATTATCTTGTTCGCACTCTCGTATTCCAAGTTGTTGACACTAATGGAATTCATAAAACAACAGATAAAAAATCTTCTATCATGAATTACGGTATAAGGCGGTGATTATTTGGATGTATTAGAAACGTTAAATAATCTTCAATCTGCTGCTGAAGAAGATATAAAAAAGAAACAAGAAAAAAGTCATAATCCAGAATACCATTTTGACAAACTAAAAATGTATTTTGGTGAGGATTATACAATAAATGGTATTACCATTTCTATTCCAACTATAGGAGATATTTTAGATATTGGTGAATCAAAATTTTACCAAGCAATCTCTCCTTTTCTTAGTAATTCTACTTCCATTCGAGTTCTTCTCTATGATGTATTCAAAAAAGACTGGAATAAAACAAAAGATATTGAAGTGTTTTATATCTTATATCAATTGCTTGAAGATAAAGAACCGTTAAAATTACTATTCGAAGATTTTAGTTTTGATGGATTTGAACTAATTCAAGCAAGAAAAAATGTTGACGATCCAGAATACAATCATCTTGCGCTTTTAAATCAAGATAAAAATATGATTATTTATGATGATGAATATATGGAAATTGCTGAATTTATTCGAGCGATGATGAATGTTCATCCAAAGGTTGAAAAGGCAAAAGGTAAAACAACAAAACAATGGATTTTACAAGAAGATAGAATGAAAGCAGAACAGGATGATAAAAAGAAAGGCACATCGACTCTTTTACCACTTGTTTCGAGTTGTATAAATCATCCTGGGTTTAAATATAAGTTGGAAGAATTAAAACAAGTGAATATATGTCAGTTTATGGATTCTGTAAACAGAATTCAAAAATACGAACAGGGAACGGCTGCATTACATGGGATCTATGGTGGTATGGTGTCAGCCAAAGATATTCCCGAAGACTTAATCAATTTTATGGGCGATATTTAATCGCTCATTTTTTATTGCATAAAAATAACAATTTTAAAGGAGGAAAATAATTATGGCATTTAAATTAGGTGACGTAATCGTAGATAGACTTCAGTTTGGTTACGGTGCAAAGTCTAATGGTACACCTCTGTATGCCTTAACACAGCTTACACAGGCAAATATTGATATTACTGCTGACTCAACAGATATCAATGATAAGGATGGAAACCTTGTATATCGTAAGTATACAGGTAAGAAAGGTGAGGTTACTGCAACTAACGCATTCCTTAACCTTGCTGTTGTAGAGACTATTTCTGCTACTGATGCTGAGATTGCAACCGCAGATAATGGTATTGTTATGCCAATGATTCAGATCGTAAAAGCTGGCGAGACATTAGACATCACAGGATATGTAGATGGATCAATTCATGTAAATGCTCTTTCTACAAAAGGTTCTATGGGTAAGGACGAATTTAAGAAAGGATCTGCTGCTTCTGCTACTGAATATGCAATTAAGCATACCGATGCTTCTGGTGAGCCAGACAATACACCTGCGAGTGATGTATTAACACCGCCTATCGCAGATGGTGAAACTCAGTATATTGTCAAGTATAAGAAGACAATTAAGAGCGGAGCAAAGATTACTAATTCAGGTAAAAAGTTCCCTAAGTCTCATGAGCTGTTCTTCAAAGCACTTGTAGTAGATAAGTGTGAAACTGATGTATTAAAAGCAGCTATCATTCATATCCCTTCATTTATGCCAAGTCCTGAATTCTCACTTGCATTACAGGGTGGTGATTCTCAGACGATGGATTATAAGGGTTCTATGATGTTAAATGCTTGCTCTACAGATGGAGAACTTTTCTCTATTTATTATATTGATGAGGAAGAGGATGACATCGAATTATAAGAACACGTAGGGCAGTTAAATTACTGCCCTATTCTTACAGGGAGGAATAATGTCAAAAAAAGAATTGAGAACTTGTGTGCTTTGCGGTAAGACTTATTCATTTTGTCCAGTTTGTAATCCAGAAGATCGTTTGAAGCCAACATGGTATTTTTGTTGGTGCTCAGATAATTGCCATGAAATTGACGAAGTGACTTCTGCTTTTGAAGATGGACGCATGACAGATATCGAAGCAAAAGCAAAATTAGAAAAATTAGATTTAAGCAGAAAAGAATACTTTGGCGAAAGTTATAAGAATTCTATTGCTTCTATCATGAAGGCAAAAGCACAAGTTATTAAGAAAGAAAATAAAAAGACGGAGGCTAAATCTGTCAAAAAGGATATTGTTACAAAAGCCGAAAAAGAGGCTGAAAGTAATGTTGAATAGTGATTTTAAATAAGGGATTATAACATACCACTATTCAATGTTAGAATCCCTATTTTTTACGCTATTTACGTGAGGAATAAAAGGAATGATAATTGAAAGTAATTTAAAACCAAGGAATTATACCGAAAAAGAAGTTGTTCGTATATATAATCGAGATCAACAAACTTTTTACATCGACTCTAATGTTTATCCAGTGGATGTATATACGAGTTATAGCCCCAAATGTGAAAAGAAAATTATAATAATGACTTTTATTAGAAACGACACAAAAGACGTTTATAAGAAATGGTGTAATCATGAATTAATATAGGAAGGAGGAAACTATTATGATAGTAACTGAAAAAGATATTGCATTGTGTGGTCATGGATCAGGAACACCGTCTACTAAAAATATGTATACATACCTTGAAAGCAGATACAAAAGCATTGCTCCAAACGGAAAACATAAGGGAGCTATTGCAGTAAGACGATTAAAAAAAATTACTGATTCTGGACGAAAAAAGTTTCATGACACATATAAAACTATTCTAGGTCGGAACTCATATAATCAGTCGTTACGATCATATGCATATACTCCATATAAGGGGAAGTATTATTCAGACTGCTCTTCTAGTGGATGTGCTACGTTTAAGAAAATTGGATATAATGTACCATTATTAAACACGGCAGGAATTTATACAAGTTCATTGTTTGAAACTGTTCCAGTAAAGATTAAAAATGGTCATATTACAAATCCTGAAATTTTAAAGGTCGGAGATGCAATATTGTTTGTTGGATCTGATCCGTCTCGTCCAAAACAAATCGGGCATGTTGAGTATATCTATTCTATCAACAAAGAAACAACCACAACAAAACCATCTTCTACTTCTACAAGCAATTCAGCTTATTATCCAAAATGTAATAAATCATATACAACTCTTGCAAAAGCCTTAGAGTCTGTACATATTGATTCTTCTAAAGAAACAAGAACAAAGATTGCAAAGGCAAACGAAATTAAAGATTACAAATTTACGGCAGAACAGAATAATCAGATGTTAATTCTTCTGAAAGCTGGCAAGTTAAAAAAGTTTAAATAAAAGGAGGAAAAATTATGGATGTAACATTTTTAACAAATTTTGCAGTGCCAATTATTGTTGGTATTTGCTTATGTATTGGATATGTATTAAAGAACATTGTAACAACTGACGCTGTAAATAAATATATTCCACTTATTATGGCTGTTTTAGGCGTTATATTAAATTCATGGATTAACATGTCTTTTACACCGGAAATTTTATTAGGCGGTTTGTTTAGTGGTTTGGCTAGTACCGGATTATATGAAGCATTTAAACAGCTTATTAAGAATTAGAAGGGATGATTATATGAATGGAAGCGATAGAAGAATTAAGTAAAATTGATTTTAATTATTTTATCCTAACTTGTTTTATAATTATGTCTGGATCTATTTCTATATTTGCAATTATTGGAAAATTTTCTGAGATGATCGGAAGACCTGTAAAATGGCTTAGGCAAAAAAAAGAAGACCATGATCTTTTAGTTAAAACGGCAGAAAATCTTAGCATATTACAAAGTAAAGAGCTTGAAGATGTAAAACAGTCAATTCGACATGATGAAATGATTAAAAGAGATATTACAAAGTTATCAGAAACGGTCGAAGGAATTGCTGCGACTCTCAATGATATGAAAGAAAAAGATAATATCACCGAAGTTAAAAAATTAAAAGAGAAACTTGTTGGATATTATAATAAGTATAAAAATTCTGATGGATGGACGAAGGTTGAAAAGGATGTCTTTTGGGATTTGTTTGAAGAGTATGAAAATCGCGGAGGTGATGGCTATATTCACTCAATTGTCGAACCAGTTATGAGAGAATTAAAAGAAATTGATTAACCCATATTCCTCTATTATACCAAATATTTCATAAACCATGCTTATATATTTTTCCATTATTATACAGTTATAAAAGAATAACTTATACACATACTTATTGTATGGATAATAAAATCGGAGAATATCGGTATAAAAATGACCTAACCCTCAAAGAACTATCTATACGAAGTGGAATATCTACTACAACTCTTTCTAATTTAGAAAATGGATTAACAAAGGATATATTACTTAGTCATGCCATTACATTATCAAGGGTATTACATGTAGATTTGTATGAACTATTCTGTATAAGGAGATGAGGAGGCGAGGTTTATGACGTATTTTAATTTAATTTGTGAGGAACATGAAATTACAGGAGGCAAGGTTATTCATATTGATAAAAATGTTGAAAATATGAATGACGTACATAAAATTGTAATCGAAAATGTAGATAAGTATCCCAACGCCAAATGGGAACTTTATCCAATGATTATTAACAACTAACCAAATACATATGACAATTAAATATAAGAATTATGAAAGAGCGGTTTCTTCGGAGGCTGCTCTTTTGTTATGCAAGTGTCTTTACCACTCGCTAGTCATGTGGTAAGGGCATTTTTTATATTTGGAGAGGATGACTAGACCTCTCCTGCCCTTAAATAGAAAGGAATGAATTTTATAAAACTTATTTTAGATATGAATGTTGTAGATAAATATAATCAATTTTATTTTTCACAACATCCGAAAGCGAAAAAGAAACAAATAGAACATCCTTACCACCCCTCTATAAATGTTTGGGCTATAAAACCACGAATACAAATGAACGCATTAAAACAATCATGGAAAGCTTTCATTATATGGTGGATTAAGGATATAGGATTAGAGAATAAGAAATTAGACAATGTAAATATTGAATATGACATTTATCATCCAACAAAGAGACGAACAGATCCAGATAATTTTTCACCAAAATTTATCCACGATGGATTTGTTGAGTCTGGATTTCTAGTTGATGATGATAGAGAACATTTACATAGTCTAACTATTCGTTGTCATGTGGACAAAGATAATCCACGTACTGAAATAACAATAAATATTTTAGATTAAGGAGAAAAAGGAATATGAGACTTTTAGAATTTGTAGAGAGATATAACAACATGGCAAATCAGCAGTTAAAGGATAGATTTGTTAAAGAGAAAATCAAAATCACCCCATACATTTCAATCATTAAGAAAGATGCCTATGCACAGTTAATTGTGGATAAAACAACATTTGAGCAGGAAGCTTATAATGATAATGGTAAAACAAAATATCGTAAAACAGATAAAATCAGAGTAAATTCTGTTGCTCAGTATATACAGTTTTGTCGTGCAGTGATTGAATTATATACCGACCTTAAAATTGACGAGGATGATAAAGGCTTCATTAATGGATATGACGCACTTAAATCATCTGGCTTACTTGATATTTTAATGGTTGGCTCTGATAATGCTTATCCGCTTATCCCTATGAGTGAATTAAATGAGTTCAAGACCATTTTAACAATGAAACAGTCTGACACTCAGTTCAATGAGACAACTACTCAGGCGTTTATTAACAAACAGATTGATAGAATCTCTGATTTGGCAAATGCTACTCTCACACCACTTATGGATGTTGTCAGCAAAAAACTTGATGAGATTCCAAAGGAGGATCTGGAAGACAAAATTCTTGAATTTACAAAGAAGGGTAATTTTAGAGAGGTGTAATGAATTTCAATTTCTTATGAAATAAACAGGCTCTATGCGTGTCACAGCGTATAGAGCTTTTCTTGTGGAGAGTGGTAATACTGCTCTCCTATTTTAGTGAATAAATAGTGAAAATTTTGGAGGTGATGAAATGGCAAAAAATATGTATGCAGATTTTAAAAAGAAGTTAGACAGAATTGAAAATCATATTGCAGAAGAAGTCGCACCACAAGCAAATGAACTTCTAAAAGAATCTGTCAGATATTCATTGATAGATTGGTACAACGACTATACTCCACAGTCTTATGAAAGAACATACAACTTCATGAAAATTCTTGATTCTACAAAAACAAGAGGTAAAGGGAACGTTCTTCGTTTTTCGGTTGATTCAGGCGCAATGGATTCATATGTCGGTTGGTTTGGTCAGAGTTTACAGCCAAATACAGCTTTCGACTATATGTTTATGGATGGAGAACATGGTCATGGAAAATGGATGATGCGTCAATCATTACCTCCATATATGTATGTTGAACGAGATATTGAAAGTGGATTTGGTGGTCGCTTAGACAAAATTATAAATAACAGAATAGAACAAATTTTGAGAAAGTGAGGTAGAAAATGCCAGGTACATATCAGTATGATGTAGAAATCAAATCGAATGTAGCAAAACTACTTTCAGATATGAAACAAGTCCAAGACAGATTAGATACTGTTGAAGGCAAAGAATATAAAATCAAATTAAATGTCGATGAAAAGAAATTATCCAGTGTAATTTTTAATCTCGAAAAAATGCTTGATTCTCTTGGTAAAGGGACTGGTGATTTTAAACAGTTAGAGAATTTATTAAAAGAATTATCAGCAATTACATCGGAAGTAAAAGATTTTAGTAAAGCATTTGGTAAATTAGATGATTCAGGTGCTAAGACACTGCTCTCTTCTATCCAGAGTATTGACAGGTCACTTTCTGATTTGAGTCAACATATTCTTAATGTTAATAAAAACATGAGTAATATGGGTGGCAATACGAGTGGTGCTGTCAAACAAGTAGAGAATATTAGTAATGCATATCAAGATGCTGCTAAAGAAGCTGAGAAGTTGGCTGATGCACAGAGTAAGATTGGACAGAAAACGAATATTTCATCTGCTTCTACAGAATCTGTTACCAATTCCATCAAAGAAGAGAATAATGTATTAGAACAGAACACTCAGAAAGTTAAGGAAAATACACAGGCAAAAGAACAGAATGCAAATGTAAATCTTAATAAGTATGATAAACGGTTAGATTCATATAACGGCAAAATTGACAAATATAAAACAACTATTGACAGATTTAATGATGGTGGTTGGACAAGTAGTACATATTTAGAAAATGTACAGGCTGTCAAGAATGCTGTTAAAGAGTATGAAACTCTGCTTAATGAATTAAAGGGTAAAGATGCTAGTTTGGTGACAAGTGATGATATCAACCGATTGGATAACTATGAAAAGAAAATCAAAGATACTATCGCTACTGTTACCAATATGTCTGCTTCTGAAAAGGGATATAACTTTGTTTCAGGTCAGAAAGAATTAGACAAAATTCATAAGCTTCTCAATGAAAATAGCAAGATGTCTTCTGAGGCAAAAGCTAACATTAAAGCTTACTATGCGGAAATTGAAAGTGGTAATCCTAGCATGAGTCTTGACAAGATTCATGGTGAAATCTTAAAGATTTATAATGCCGAAGTCGAAGCTGGTCGTGCTGGCAGAACATTGTTTGACACTTTAAAGAATAGCGGATTCCATCAAATTGCTGCACAGATGGCAGGAATGGTTGGTGTTTATGATGTTATTAATGGATTAAAACAGGTCGCTTCTACTGTAATTGATATAAACACACAAATTACAGATTTGGCAAAAGTCTCAGAAGCAACATCGTCACAAATATATGACGATTTTAGCAGTTATGCAGATATCGCTAAAGACATTGGTGGAACAATTTCTGATACTATTTCAGCAACAGCAGACTGGTCAAGAAATGGTTATAATCTTCCAGATAGTAAGGAACTAGCTAGAGTTGCTTTGTTGTATAAAAACGTTGGAGATGGTATTGATATTGATTCTGCAAACAAATCACTTATTTCTACACTACGTGGTTTCAAAATGGAAGCCGATGAAGCTGAAAAAATAATTGACATTTTCAACAATGTATCGAACAATGAGCCAATTGACTCTGGGGGAATTGGTGAAGCCCTTCAAAGATCTGCTGCTTCATTTAATGCTGCAAATACTTCGCTACAAGAAAGTGTAGCTTTAATTAGTACAACCAACTCTGTAATTCAGAATCCAGAAAAGGTCGGAAATATGTGGAAGGTTGTTAGTATGCGTATCCGTTCGGCAACATCAGAGTTAGAACAGGCTGGCGAGGATACTGATGGTCTTGTAACATCTACGGCTGATTTGCAAAAAATGATTAAAGCAATGACAGGATATGACATACTCGAATCAGATGGAAAAACATTTAAAAGTATATATGATATTGTATTAAATATCTCAAAAGTCTGGAACAATCTTTCTGATTTGGATCAGAGTTCTTTGCTTCAAGCATTAGCTGGAAAACAGCAGAGTAACGCTTTGGCGGCAGCCCTAAGTAATCCTGAGCTACTTGAAAAATCATATCAAGAAGCTATGAATTCCGCTGGTTCAGCCGCAGAGGAAGAAAAAAAATACCAACAGAGCGTACAGTATTCCATTGATCAAACAAAGGCAAAATTAGAAGAACTGTCTGCCGATCTCTTGTCGTCCGATTTCCTTAAGGGTGCAATTGATGCAGGTGGAAAATTAATTGAAGTTTTGGATGGTATTGTAAAAAGTGGCAATGCAATACCTGCCGTAGCAACTGCTATCGCAGCAGCATTTTCATTTAAAAATGTAGGTTAACGCAATCGTTACATATCATTTTGTAATTGTTTGCCTATATGCCCACTTCACCTAAACTATATAGCGTTATATAGCATGGTGCGGTGTATGAGAAGGTAAAGTCTCATATACAAAGTTAATTATACGAATATAAATCATAATAGTATTAAATCGTATAATAGGTTAAATTGCTGGGAAGAATGGTAACATTCATGTGTGAAAAGAAATTACTTATAACCAAATAATACTTATTTTACCCTGTATTATTTGGTGGTGTTGGAAATCCAACCATAGAAATATGTAAAACAATATAAGAATTGTATATGGTGCAAACCCTCTATATGTTCGGTTCAATAAAATTATAATCCGATAAGCACAATATCAGCAGCGAAGCCACTCCTATTTTATTGTAGGTAAGATGCGTGAGCATTTTAGTAAAGGCGCATAAGGCGTATAATATTACTAAGTATTATGCACTTATAAAGATTGGGTAAATCTTGAAGCACAAACACTTGTGGAACGTCCAGAGACTATAATCCTCGGTATTTATCATACATGCTTGATAAATATTTAATAGATAGTCCAAAAACGTTGGTAAAATTGAATATGCCAATATGAGAATGGTGGTTTAAAGACTACGGTTCGAATATTTTTATTATATGAATAGCCTATTATAATAGAAATTTTAGTTTGTTTGATTTCTCTCTCGTGCTAATGGAGAAATAAAATAATGGCTTATAGCACAAAACCAAGAAATCTTGATTTCAATCGAGTAAAATAGAGAATAATAAAATAGCACTACAACTGCTGTATTGTAGTGCTAAATTGTCTTTGAGATTACCAAAAATCAAAGACTCCCTATATTGTAACATTGGGGGTAGTACATAAAATTGGTCGGTATGTACAAATTTATTGTATCAAACATCAATGATTATTTCAATAGTAAAAAGAGAATAAATAAAGTAAAATAGAGGACAGTCGTGATGACCTGCCCTCAATTAAGGAATAAAAGGAAATAAATGACAAATACAGAAATAGAATTATTTACGAAAGATTTTTCTAGTCTTGGTGAACATTTGTGATAAAGACTTGGTTTGTGAGTCCGTATAGTCTTTGCACTTATTAACAGTATAACACTTTCCAATTGTATCAACTATGACACAAAGAAAATGACAGCCGTATACTAAAAGTCCACCACTTACAAGTATTTTAAATACTTCCAATTCTACCCTCCCTTCTTTGTAGTATTTCTTAAAGTTGGGAAATGTATTGCTCAGAACGAGCTGAATTTATTTCCGATGTGAATCGTGCCAAACTACAAATATGGCACTTCGTATGGTAAATACCGAGCATTCTGTCGTGCTATTGACCTGAGATACGATAACTCAAATACAGTTTGCTTGGTATTATATTACCATATATTTCCAACCACATAAATCCAGAACGTAAGTTTGTCGAATAATGCAGAAAGAAAAATATTCAAATTTTTAATAATTCTATTTACAAAATTTTACAATTATGCTATTGTGAAAATATAAAAATTTTTGCATTTTTTGAAGGAGGCAAACTGGATGGAAGATATTAAAACAAGTCCGAAAAGTTTAAGATCGTTGGTTGGTGAAATCAATAAGGGAAAATATAATTTTGACTTACCAATTCAACGTAGAGCTGGTATTTGGAAACCAAAAGAGAAGTCATTGTTTATTGATACTTTGTTAAGAAACTACCCTATTTACCCTGCACTTGTGAATAAACACAGTGACACAAAAGAGATTGATGTAGTTGATTTTAAGCAACGTTTTACTACAATCGCAGCCTTTGCTAATGACGAATTTAAATTATCAAAGAATTTAAAACCATTAACAATTGATGGGACTGAATACGAAATCGCAGGAAAGAAATTTTCTAAGCTTGACGAAGCTGTTCAGTCAAGATTTAATGACAGAGATATTTCTATTATAACAATGACAGATGCAACCGAAGAAGAAATTGTTGATATTTTTGAAAGAATAAATATGGGACACCAACTTTCAAACGGACAGAAAAGAAGCACTATTGAAAGCAATGAAGTTAGAGAAATTATTTACTCTATTGCTGATCATCCATTCTTTGAAAAAGTTTTATCTCCTGCTCAGTTTAAAAAGAACCTTGACAGAGATATTGTTATTCAATGTTTAATGCTTACAGAAAAGACAGATAAAAACAATTTTACTTCATTTAGAGATGTAGATATGAATAAATTTATTATGTATTATAATGATAAGATTGCAGATCCAAATGAAAAACAATTTGCAGAAAAGAAAATTGAAAATCTACGAAAAGCATTAGATAAGTTGAATGAAGAACTTCCAGAGGATGTAAAAATAAAAGCAAGTACAATTCCAATGTGCATTTATGGAATGTACCGTATGGTTAGAGATTCTAAATCTACTTCTAAATATATGGAATGGTTGAACGAATTTTTAGCATCATATGATACGAACTTGGATTATTTGCAATACTGCTCTAATGGTACATCTAATAGCGATATGGTAAATGGACGATTGCAGTTCTTTAAAGATGCTATAAAGGAAATTGGATAAAAGATAAAGAGTAGTCGGTTGGCTACTCTTTTAATATGTATGTGTTTATTTATGGATTACAAATACTACAAGGTTCATATCCTTCTGCTATAGCATCGTTTATATCAATTGCAATTTTACTATTCCATAAATATCTACATCCGTCTTTATGATATTTTGAGCCATTTTCGGTGATATAAACTGTATATGTATTATTTTCTTCAGAATAATCATTATTATAATAATCACTGTCATAATAAGCATCTTCATATGATTTATAAGATTCTATTTGTTTTTTAAGATCAGAAATTGTATCATCTTTTTCGTCAAGAAGCTTATTTAGATCATCTATTGTAGATTGTTTGTCTTTTAAATTAGACAGTTGCTTATCCTTTTCGTTTAATTTTATTTCTAATCCAATTCTATTGTTTGTTAATTCTTTTATTCTGGACAAATATTCATTGTTTTTTGATTTTAAATTCGATTTTTCTTTTTGTAACTTTGAATTTTTTGATTTAAGTTCAATTATTTGATTATTTCCTGAATTTAATTCGTATAGAGAGTAAATATCTGTACCAGTTAATATAGTGATAATTAAAAGTAGAAAAACTACAAGCTTCTTTTCTTTTGTGAATTTTTTCATAATTAAAACTTCCTTATAGCTGTTGAAATAAATATATCCAAAAAGAGAGAATAATATAATATGAGGTCTACCATAGATAGCAGACCTCGATAAGTACACTCTTGTTTCAAAGAAGGTGTATCATGACTTTGAGCGAAGAATTTACTCCTTGTAATACGCACTATTAATTTCAATACCATTCTGGTCAATGGTTATATGAAAATCTTTAATGTCTTTTGAAAATGTGATGCAAACCAGAATTATCACAAATCCTAGTATAACAAGTTTCAAAACAAAATCAAGCTTTTGCTCGTCCATGATCCACCTCCTTTCCGCAAGTGTAAAACAGTTTGGAGATTTTTCGTGGAGAACCCACAAGATGTCTTTCTTCTCAAGAATGTTTTGACTCACTTTCTCCTGATTATTCAGGAATGTGAAATTAATATGTGACATGACAGAATTACACACGAGGTTGTGGTGTGCTCACGACCATATTCTGTCATGTTTATTTTAATACTTGTTGGAAATTAATGGTAGTCTGAACATATGTTTAGGTGGGTTCTCTTTTTCAAAACAAATAAAAAAGAGTAGTAATTTCTCACTACTCTTCTATCACATATTATGTGTTCATTTGTCAATTATGGTCTACACTAAATTTAGTATCACAATCTCCGCATTGAAAATTGAATGCAGGAATTATTTCTCTTTCATCATCAATAGGTTTCCAAGTAGAAAAGTTAGATTTCTTTCTTACTTGATTGTTGACGACTGTTGGTTGTAATTCAATAATGTTACTACTTTTACACCACGGACAAAACATATCCATCAACCTCCTTTGTATAAAATAATATTATATTTATAATCATATCACTTTATTAAAAGAAGGAATATTGTAAACATACGTTTTGTTAAGTATTGCCAAAATTTACCAAGTGCTACCACAATCATTGCATTTGTGTGTTTTACCAATTTTACTACTGGCAAGACCGAACATGCCGACTGATACAGCTCTATTTACTGTGCCAATTTTTGTGACATTTGTTGAATGGCAATATGGACAATTGATATTATGCTTAGTAGATTGCTTAATGGTATGTTGATTTATCCTATTAAAATATTCTTCATTTGATTCATTATTGCTATTTGTGATATGTTGGGCAAAATAATTTTTTGGCTTGTTTATAATAAAATCATTCACCATTTTATAGATAGGATCTTTCAATAATTTCTTTTTTGAAAACATATTGGCATTATTTATTTCTCGAATGATTTCTTTACATTCTTTTTCAGAAATAAAATCTATAGATTTACATTTATCACATTCTGTATCTTTATCAAATAGCTCTCTTCCACATTTTGAACAATATTTCATAATTAATCTCCTTAATTTATATAACTCAAACATATATAGATTATTATATCATAGTACGATATTCAGAACAATAGACGAAAATGCTACAGGAAATGCAAACAAATATGGAATACGAAATTCAAGCTATGCAGACATAGCTAATGCTTATAATGTTGGAGGAATAAAAGGTGTTGGGAATTCCTTATCATCTTTTATAACATCAAAAGATTTAGACAATATTAAAGAATTCAATAAATTAGTTTCGGAAGAAGGTGTGTCTTCACAAACAGCATGGTATAAAATTATGCAGACAAGTTCGAGTGCAGCAAAGGAACTGTTTGATAATGAAGAAAATTTAATAAAGTCAGGAAATTCTGTAATACTTTCTGAAGAAGCTATATCTAATGCGACAAATACTATGACATTTTCTGCTAAAACAGGTCAAGTGGCTCTCAAAGGTCTTGCTCTTGCAGGAAATATGGTTGTCGGAATTTTAGCAGGATTCGTAATATCTAAAGCTATTGAAGGATTAGATAATCTGGTTCATGCAGCCGACAATGCAAAGGAATCAGCCGAAGGTTTTGCGAGTTCGTTCAGTTCAATGAACGATGAATTCAGTTCTAATGATAGCAAACTATCTGACTTACAAAAACAGTATGACGAATTATCCAAGGGTGTAAATTCATTAGGAGAAAATGTTAGCCTTACAACTGATCAATATGATGAATACAAACAGGTTGTATCTGAAATTTCAGACATGATGCCAAGTCTTCTTGCTCGGTATGATGATGAGGGTAACAAAATCGGTTTTGTTCAAGGTAAACTCAGTAATTTAAACGCTGAATATGATAAATACAAAAAGAACAAAGCAATGGATCTTGTTAATGGTGAAAACGATAATGGTGATTCCATCAAAGATGTATTTGATAATTACCAATATCAGACTGCACATACAGATACAAATGGCAATGTTGTCGGCAAACGAAAGATGTTTGGTGATAGCAGTTATGAAAAGATTTTAGCACTTCAGTCAGAAATTGATAGTGGTTATGATGGAATTTTTGGTCAAAACAAACTTACTAATGAAGATATCGAGAAAAAGACAGCATTAATTCAAAAGTATCAATCAGAAATTGATGCAAGTGTGTCAGCTATTCAAGATGCGTTGTCTGCTATTGCTCAGTCTGGTGACGAATATTATAAATTATCTGATCAAGAACAGCAATTCCTCGATACATATATAAATAGTCTGTCACAAGATTTTATAGATGAGAATAATCTCACCAACGAAACAAATGCTAGAACATTCATAAATAATCTTATTAATGATATCGAGTCTGGTAAGCCAGAAATAATGAAAGCTTATAATGATTTGTTCTCATTTAATATTGATGATACAGATCTTAGTCCAGAGGAAGTTCAAAAAAAGGTTAATGAATTAATTCAACAGCTTGCAAAAGCTTTAGGTGAAGATAATTGGCAAGATTTAAAGATAAGATTAGGATTTGAGTTTGTAGATGATAATGTAAAAGATTATGAAGATACAATCAATCGTTTTAATGATCCTGATAAAATCAAAGCTTTTTTCAACGAAGAAGGTATTAATACAGCATCAGAAGTAAAGGAATTTTACGATGTATATTCCGCAACAGACAAAGCCAAACAAGGGATTTATGACGCTGATGTTGCTATGCAAGAATGGAAAAACCACATAACAGAAAATACAGCATCAGCTACAGCCTCTCTCACTTCTTTCGAAGAAGCATGGATGAACCTGAAAGGTGCAGATGATTCAGACCTCAAAGGTGCAGCCGATGACCTTCTCGATTTAGCGAATGCAGGACAACTAACCGAAAATTCTATCGAAGAACTTGCTGGTGGTCAGAAACTTATGTCTGACACAGGTTTATCAGCTGAAGAACTTGCACAGAAAATAAATGGTCTTGTAAACGCTTCTACGCAACTTTCTTCTATGTCTGCACAGATTTCTAAGATGTCTGATATGCTTGCTGACAAGAAGAATGGTACAGTTGCATCCGCTTCTGATTTAGCAGGATTTGATGTTTCAGTCCGTGGTCTTGAATCTTGGGATAAGTTTGAAGAGGTAATGGGTAGTTCTGAATCTAGCATGGATCAGTGCCAGAAAGCTGCCAATGCTCTTGCTACTGAATGGGTAAACGATGGCAATTTCTTGGCAAACCTTACTGATGAAAACAAACAGTATTATATCACTCAGCTTGAAGATATGGGTGTTAAAAATGCCGAGCAAATTGTAACAGAGGCTTTGACAAAAAAGGAAGAAGAACTTAGATTTGAAAAACTTCTTTCTGCCGATGCATCCACAGATTTGCAAAATGCCACAGTTGCTGATATTCTTAAACTTCAAAATCTTGGTGATATTACAGAACAGGAAAAGGCAAAACTTGCAGCTTTCACATTAGAAAAACAGTATTGTAACAAAAACACTATTGTAACTGATGCAGATTGTCAAAATATTTACACTCTTGCTAAAATGGCTGGCGCAGGTACAGAAGCTTTAAATAAACTTGCAGCATTAAAACAAAGACTATCAGACAATCCAATTATGTCTAATGAAATGCGCAACAATATTAACAGTGCAATTCAAGGCATTGTAAATGGTGTAACAACTTCTGCTGGTGCAAAGTTAGATATACCACAAGTGAAAGTAAATTCTTCTGGTTCATCAAGTTATAAATCTCCGTCATCAAAAAAATCAAAATCAAAAACAAAGTCTGACGCTGCCGAGGTGTTTGATTTTATTGAGATTAAACTTAATAATCTTGCAGACAAGGCATCTAAGGCTAAAGACAAGATTGATGATCTTCTAACATTCGGTCAGAAGAAAAATCAAACTAAAAAAGCTATCGAAGCTACTACCAAAGCTATTACTGCACAGGAAAAAGCATACAAAAAATACATGGCATATGCCAATAAAGCTGCGAAAACACAGAACAGTAAAAAGACAACTTCTTCATCCTCATCTTCTTCAGGTGGAAATGCTTTGTATGATGAGGCTACAAATTATCTTGGATTGAAATATGTTTGGGGTGGCGCAAGTCTTACGAAAGGTGCTGACTGTTCTGGATTTACACAGCAGATTTACAAAAAGTTTGGTGTAAGTTTACCACACAAAGCATCATATCAAGCTAAGATGGGAACAAAGATCACTTCAAAAAGTGATTTGCAGGCTGGTGACTTAGTATTCTTTGGAAGCAAGAACAACATCACACATGTAGGTATTTATGGTGGAGACGGTAAGTTTATTGAGTCCCCTCATACTGGTGCATCTGTAAGAGTTTCCAAGCTTTCATCTCGTAAGGATTTTGTATCTGGTTCACGTTTTAGTGGAATAAGTGGTTCTACAAAGACAAGCGGAAAAAATGTAAAAAAGGTCAAAGGTGTATCATCCAAGACACTTGAACATTATAAGAGACTTATCCGTGAAGGAACACTTGGTTCAGATGGTATTGCTTCTATTAAGAATGAAAACCTGAAAAATGCATTAAAGGATTATCAGACCTATTATGAGAAAGCAAAAGCTTGCAAGGAACAGGTTGCCAGTCTTACGGATCAGTTAAAGGATTTATATGAGACTTTAGCGAACAACCCGATTGACAATGCTTCTGATAAGATTGAAAAACTTGGAACTAAGATGGATATTCTGAATGCCAAGGTAGGTAATCTTACATTTAATCCAACAAAGAAAATCGGTACGTCTGATATTGACAGTCTGTATAAACAGATTATTAAAAACTATAATAGCCAGTTATCAGCTTCAAAAACTGCTTATACTGGTGCAACAAAGAGTTACAACTCAAATAAGAGTTCTCTTACAAAGTCTCTTAAAAAAACAAAAGCTAAAAACATTGGTCTTACTCAAAAGGAATTTAATTCTATTAAGAGTAATTTAAAATCCAATAAGTCAATTTCGTATAATCTTATTAACAAAATTGAAAATGACACTCTTAGGGAAAAGTGCATAGCACATAATGAATATCTTCTTGCAAAGAATACCGCAACTGATAATTATAATCAGGCTAAAGAGGATCATACCTCTAATGTGCGTCAGGCTAGGAAAGATCGCTTTGATAAGGTACAGGAACGATACGATAATAAAGCTGGGCTGATTGAGCAGAAAAAGAACGCTGTCTCTAATTCTCTTAGTATAGCTGAAGCAAAAGGTCAGTTGATTGGTGAGGCTTACTATACACGTCAGGCAAATGCCGTCAAATCTGACATGAAGCTTAAACAAGAAGAAGCTGGAAAACTTGCAAAGAAATTATCTACGATTAAGTTTGGTAGCGATGAATGGTATGAAGCTCAAGAAGCCTTAAATGGTGTCTATGAATCTATTCAACAGGATGAGCAGGAACTTGCAGAGTTTCAAAAGTCTATCAATGAATTGAAATTTGATCGTTTTGATGAGTTACTTAATAAGCTTGGAGACATCACAGACGAGACAGATTTCTTAATTGACATGCTCGATTCTGACAATCTGTTTGACAGTGATACAGGAATGATTACTGATGATGGTATTACTGCTATTGGACTTACTGCGCAGAATTATGATACATATCTTGCTGAGGCTCAGAAGTACAAAGATGCTATTGCTGATTTGAATGAGATGTATAAGAATGGCGAGATTAGTCTTACTGACTACAATTCGCAGTTAAGAACTTATCAGCAAGGTCAGCGTGATTCTATTAAGTCTGCAAATGAAGCAAAGAAGTCATTAGTTGCCTATGTAAAGCAAGGACTCGATGCGCAGAACGATGCTCTTTCTGATGCTATTGATAAGAAGAAAAAATTATTAGAAACTGAGAAGGATTTGCATGATTTTCAGTCAAAGATCGCTGATCAAAATAAGAATATCGCTAAAATTGAAAAACAAATTGCGGCACTGGAATCTGATGACTCTGAAGAGAATCGTAAAAAGTTGCAACAGCTCAAATCTAACCTTCAGGATGCACAGAAAGATAGAGAGGATACATTGTATGATCGCTCTATTTCCGACCAAGAGGATTCCCTCGATAAAATGCTTGAAAATAGCAAAAAGCAAGCAGAGGATTATTTAAAGGATACCAATAAAGTATTCTCCGATGCTCTCACATATGTAAATGCAAATTCTTCACAGGTTGCATCTAATATTGAGAAAATTGCAAAGGATACTGGATATGATATATCTTCGTACATTGTGAATGCTTGGAAAGACGGTGGATCTGCTGTTGGTGATTATGCAAGTACATTATCTTCTAACATTCCAAACATTACTGCACAGCTTAGTTTGATTGCATCTTCATGGCAATCTATTTGTGATGCTGCTGACAGAGCCGCTGAAGCAAGTGCTAAGTACGCAGAGACAAAAGTTACAGACACACAAGGTATTGGATCACCAAATGATTCTGGAACTAGCGGAAACGGCTCTGGTTCTTCTGGAAGTAATGATGCTGACAAGCAACAGGAATTGTATGAACTCAGAAAGAAAGCAAGTGATATTACGGAATGGATATCTAAGCATTCAGTATCGGCAACACACAAGAAATCGTATTACGGTGCTCTTAATCAGTATCTTTATGATAAACAGCATGGACAAGTTCTAAGTAAGGCTAATGAAGTTGCTCTTGCGAAGAAACTTGGTGTATCTGTAAAAAGTGATTTGTCTGGTAAAAACGATAGAGAGAAAATTACTTCAGCTCTCAAGAAACTTATAAAAGACGCTTCGTTCTCAACTGGCGGTGTGATTAAGGATCTTGTTAAACTTTCTGGTGAAGATGGTATTAGTTTCTTACAACGTGGCAAAGCTGTGCTTTCTAAGGAACAGACACAAGCATTGTTGAATTTTAAGCCTGTTATTCCACAGATTAACTCTATTATTGGCAATCTGAAGAACATTCCCGAGAAAGTTTCATCACAATCTCCTACTTATCAAATCGACAACAGAACTATTGTTGAAGGTGTCGCTACAGACCAGATTGTTAAACAAATGGAAGGTGTTGCTCAGAAACAGGCTGAAAATGTTGTAAGAAAGATCAACCAAGCAACTTATGCCAAAGGTGTAAGAAAATAATTTATGGAGAGGATGTAATAGTCCTCTCCTATTTGATTGGAGGAAAACATATGTCAGAAGTGACTAATGAAAGAAAAGTAAGTATTCTCGAAAAACTGCTTCTTGAACGTGATGAACAGATTCGAAAGTTACAGGAAGAGAACACTGAATTAGAGAAAGAAATTGAAAGTTTTGGAAATGATATTCAGGAATTACAAGATATTATTTCTGAGACACAAAAGTTAAATAGAGAGTTTTCTGGCACTAACATAGAAATGAAAAAACTCAAAAAGAAATATGAAAAAGAAATGAAGAAAGTGATGTAAAAAGAAAGGAGGCTACCATGACAATTCAAACTCGTGGTTTTACTTTTGATAATAAAACTTCTGATGAGTATGGACTGATGGTATGTGAATTTGACGGGAATACTCCATCTGATACAACAGGTGGCAATATTGAATTTACACTAACCTCCTCTCCTATTCAAAATAGATGGTGTAAAAATGGAAATGCAAATTATTCAGAAGCGATTAAGTTTGAATTCCAAGTCATGAAACAGAATTTTGAGCCAATTGATTCATATGAGTATTCTGCAATTGCTCGATGGTTACAGAGGAAAGATGATTATAAGGAATTCACAGTTACACGATTAGATTATGATACAGTTCATTTTAACGCACAATTAAATGTATCCCCTATTTCTATAGCTGGTGATATTATGGGAATTGCAATCACAGGGATAACCGATGCTCCATTTGGATTTGGACAGTTAATAATATTAAAAGCAACAACAAAAAATGGTGTTGGTATGTTAAAGTTTGCAGACATGAGTGATGAAATTGGTTATATTTATCCAGATATAGAAATTGATATTTCCAGTGCTTGCAATCTTAAAATTACCAATGAAACATCGGGTGAAATTTTCAAGCTGGATAATTGCATCAATAATGAAGTTATAAAAATTGATGGAACAATCTTAGAAATCACTTCTACAGCTATATCCCATAAAATCTACAATGATACCAACTACAAGTTCCCACGTATTGTAAACGACTTAAATAAAAGAACAAATGTATTTAAGATTGAGGGCAACTGCTCTCTTACTATGAAATATAGACCAATTAGGAAGGTGGTGATCTGATGGCAGTTCAATCATTCAATTTACCTGTTGACTTCTTGAATAATCTTGAAAAACCAATTATCTACATTGCTAAAAAGGATAAAACTTTTCTTGGTGCAGTAAGTATCTACGATGATTTATCTCTCACCTTTAATTTAAATGCATATCAGACTGCCTCCTTTAAAATTTACAGAGATGTTAATGGTAAGAAATATGAACATTATGACGATTTTCAAGAAGACCGTCTGATAATGATTCAAGGTATTAGTTGGTACAAAATTCATGTGGAGACTAATATCGAAGATACAGGAATCTCAAAAAGTATTACGGCAAACTCATTGGAATGTACTTTATGCAATAAGAGACTCATTGATTTTGAATGTAATACGGGCGAGATATTGTATGACGATTATGTTAGAACAATCTTTTATGATCCAGGCAACCCAAAAGGAAGTCTGTTGAATCGAGTATTAAATGTTGCTCCAAGTTGGTCAGTTGGTCATGTAGATGCTACTCTTGCTAACAAACAGAGAAGTTTTGACGAGGACGATGTGGATGTATATTCATTTTTAACAAGTGATGTATCAGAGGCATTTAATTGTTTGTTTATCTTCGATACATTCAATATGACTGTAAATGCATATGACTTAGACAATTATGGTGATGATACAAATATCTATGTTTCTATGGATAATCTTGCACAATCTATGACAGAAACCATTGATGAAAATAGTATTATCACATGCTATCGTGTAAATGGTGGTGATGGAATTTATATCAATGAAGTCAATCCAAATAGTACAAATAAAATTTACAATTTTGAGTATTATCTACCAGAAATGGAAGAATCTATTCAGAATAAGGTAAAAGCATATAATGAGAAATATCAGTCTTTGAAACCACAATATGAAGAAATTATGAAACGTCTTGGTGTTCAGATTGGCGTAATTCAGGATCTCGAAACACGATTACCTGATAGTTTGGATTCTAAGGATTGGACTAAATATGGATTAGAGTTTTTGGATTCTAAGGTTAAATCATTCAAGAATATAGATGAAGTTTATTGTGCCCAAGGCATGAACAAACCAGACTCTTTTAACTATAATCTATATCAACAGAACCTTGAAAATTTGAATAGTGTTACTGCCGAATACAACAAAAGAAAAACTGAGGTTGATTCTGCTACAGGAGTTTATAATTCTATTATCGCAGAAAGAAATGCTGTTCAATCTCTGTTAGATATGGATAAATGGTTTACTAAGGATGAATGGAAAACACTTGATTCTTATGTTGTAGAGGAAACATATAGTAATGATAACTATATCACAACAGATAATACAACAGACACAGAAAGATTTGATATTGAGCGACAGTTATTTGATGTTGCATGGAAAGATTTATCTAAGAAATGTAGACCACAATATCAATACTCTTCTACTCTTTCTAATGTTCTTACTATTCCGCAATTCAAAGGATTTCTGAAATATTTTCAACTTGGCAATTTTATTAGAATGGCAACGGATTATGATACGGTTGTGAAGTTAAGGCTGATTAGCTTCACGGTCGATTATAATGACACAAGTAAGATTGATGTAACTTTCTCTGATGCTATTCGTGTACATGATATTTATGAAGATGCATCTAGTATTCAAGCGCAAGCTAATTCGGCTGCTATGAGCTTTCAGTTTAATAAAGACCAATATGATAAGTCCGTAAATCAAAGTAATTTTGTCGAAGAAATGCGGAAATATGGATTGGATGTTGCAAATATTTCTGTAAAAAATCAACATCAATCATGGGACGAAACTGGAATGTGGTTTAGGCAATGGAATGGACAGAAGAATGACTTCGATCCTGAACAGATTAAGATTATTAACAACCAAATTGTATTTTCAGATGATGGTTTCCAGAGTGCAAAAATGGCTATCGGTAAGATTCCCATTGATAAAAATGGAAATTATGCATATGGAATCAATGCGGAAGTTTTAATGTCAAAATTAGTGATGTCAGAAAATCTTTGGATTGAGAATGATTCAGGTACTTATAAATTTAATGATGCTGGTTTTATTGCTAAAAGTGGTAATAACTCTGTACGAATTCAACCGAATCAAAGTGAAGAACTATTTTCTATTTATAAAGGAAATGATAAACAGTTTTATGTTGACTCAGATGGTAATGTTCACTTCAAAGGCGATTTGACTGGTTCTAGCGGTACATTCAGTGGAAATATATCTGGTGGTTCTATCAATCTTGGTAACGGAACATTTACGGTTGATAAGGATGGCAATGTTTTTGCAAACAACGGAACGTTTGGTGGGAACTGTACATTTAAGGGGATATTGGACGGAGCAAGCGGAAGTTTTAGTGGTAATGTGAATGCATCTTCTGGAACAATAGGAGGTTGGAATATTGGAGAAACGTCTTTATATAGTGGTTATATAAATACTTCTATCGGATACATGAATGCTGTATTATCTCCTGGTGGGTTATCATTTGATTTATTAGGTCAAAATAATACTATGATTATAAATGCATTAAATATTGGTTGGGACTCTAATGATTTATGCTCGTTGATAAAAAGAGATTCTATAACAACACAAGAATTATCATTAAGACAATTAAATTTTATTATGTCTTCTAATCCAAAAATTACGTGTCCTAGTGGTTATATTACATTTGATACGATAAATAATGTGCATTTTTATAATACACCTTATATTGATAAATATAGTAGTTATCTTGCCAGAGAAGAATGGTGTAATGATAAATTTGCTCTTAAAACAGATTTATCAAGATATTTAACGGAATCAGATGCGGCGTCAAAATATTTAACGAAATCAACTGCTAGTAAATACACAACCAACTCAGAAGTTAGATCAATTGTAAGGTCAATGGTTAAATCTAAATATTTGAATTGATAGAAAGGAATTAAAATGGAAAAACAAAATAGTACAAACATGGAAGAAGTTGTTTCCTATCCAAAAGATAAGATTCAGCTTCTTTTTAATATCCTGAATTCCATGAATTTTTCAGGAGTTCAGCAAGCACAAGGGATCGCACAGATTAGTGTAATTTTAAATAATCCAATTGTAGAGGACAAAACAAAAAATGCAACAAAGGAGTCACAAAATAATGAGGTAAAGTAAATGTCATGCGAAGTATTTAATAATTCAGACTTTGGTATGATTGAAGGATCACAACAGACAATTACGCTAGATTTATATACAATTCTTGGAGAAGAATTTAAAAATGTAGCAATAGAATCTGTTGAATGGCGAATGAGTAGCTACGGAGAAACAGAATGTTTGGCATCTAAAACTTCAACAGATAGTCCAGATGAAGTCAAATATGAGGAAAATGTAATTACTATTACTCTTCTACCATCAGACACTATGAACTTATTTGGGAAATTCACACATCAAATCATAATTCGAGATATTCACAATTCTATCTTTGTTGCTGATCTCGGCAAAATTTCAATCAAACCTTTAATCAAATAATTAAAAATAAGGAGGAAAGCTATTATGGCAATGACCACATATTTAAAAAATAAAACACTTGATAATCAGTTCAGAGGAGAAAGTTATACTCCACCAAGCATTATTTACGTTGCGTTGAGTAAATCAGCTCCTGCAAGCAATGGATCAAATTGTACTGAACCAGATGCAGCAAGTTATAAACGATTAGCCATTTCTTCTAATTCCGTAAATTGGAGTGCAGCTAATGGTGGAAGTATTTCAAATTCTAGTACACTTCGTTTTGCTGAGGCAGAAGAATCATGGACAACACAAGCCGCACCAATTACTCACTGGGCTATGTTCGATCAAGAAACTGGTGGCAATATGCTTTTTTATGGACAGCTTACTAAAACACAGGAAGTTCCAAGAGGTGCAATTTTAGAGTTTCCTGAGAATGGATTGACCACCACTATTCTTGATAATTAAAAAAATGTGAGGTAATAATATGAGAAGTAATTACCATAGCATCAAAGCTATTATAGATAATTCACATAGTTATTCTGAGATGATACATGGAATTACTGCTTATACTCAAGGATTGTTTAGGGCGAATGTCATTAAAATTAAAAATACGGTTGTAACAAGACTGAGACTTGGATTAAAAACAAAACCAAATGTCATTAAAATTACAACCAAAACCGTTGACAGTTCTCTTAAAATTTATCCTAAGATAACAGAAAACAATATCGTTGTAAAGAATAACTTCTTAAACAAACTGATGGTAAAATTACATCCATCAGAATCAAATCTAAAAATAGTAAACACTTTCTGGATCTATATTGCCAAAATTTCCGAGATAATTAACGAAGTAAAAATTAAAAACGATGTAAAACATAATGTTGCTATTCCTGAGAAAGTGAAAGATAATTCTATCATTTTCGATGGAGTGGCTAACACTTCTGTTAGCAGTGTACTCCGTATCGCAAATAATGATATTTCAATTGAGAATCCACCTGTAAATTCAGCAGCTTGGTATTTTTTAAAGTTAGGAAATTTATCTGGTACTTTAGGCGAAATCCCAAACGAATCAATAGAAACTTTGGGAAGAAAGAAAGCAATTTAATGAAAGGAGAATTAAATGTCTGAAATATTACAGAATACTGGTGTAACATTGTGGTCTATTAGAGATGATTATGATGAATTACAGACAAATGTGTTTGAAGCCTTAACTGGTACTGGTGGCAAAAGTAACATTCGGCTGATTGACGAAGCTATTGGAAATATTAATAGCAAGCTAAATGGATATTATTTTGAATACTCAGATGATAGATTATATATTTGTAAGAAAGGCGAAAATGAGAATATAAAAAGATATCCTGTTACTCTCAATGATAACAATGGACGTATTGCATCCAAAGTAGATGGAAGCACAATTACTATTGATGAGAATGGTATTGTCAGAGGATTGCCTGTTGATGATGCTCTCTCTTCTATCTCAACAAATCCAATTCAGAATAAAGTCGTAAAGGCAAAAGTTGATGAAATTGAGAAAAATGTGTCAAAGAATACAGAAGATATTTCAAAAAATGGCACAAATATCTCAAACAATACACAAAAAATCACTTCACTTGAAACAGCGGTTTCTTCGGAAAAAACACGAGCAGAAATTGTGGAAAATCAACTAAAAACAGACCTTGAAAATGGAAAAAAGGTTTGGGATGACAAATATACCAAATCTGAGGTAGATAACAAGTTTTCTACTTTCGAAACCAATATCGAATGGAAAGATGCTGTTAGTACTTTTGATGACATTGCAACTACATATCCTGCTCCAAATGACGGATGGACGGTTAATGTAAAAGACACTGATTATACATATCGTTATAATGGTACTAAATGGGTTGCAATTTCTGCTAACGCCATTCCAAAGGCTACAAATGAAGTCGATGGACTTATGACAAAGGAATACGCAAAGAAGTTAGATGGACTGACAAAATATACACCTGACGGTACTACTATCACTGCTGACGAAGACGGAACTCTTCATGGTGCAGACACAATTCAAGTTGACGGAATCACAATCACAAGAGACGATGCTACAAAAGTAATTGCCCTAGCTAAAACATTGCAAGATAAAATAGCCTTGGTTGATAATAAGATTGATAAAGCTAATGTTGCAAATAATCTTACTACAACCGAGGCTAATTTTGTATTGGATGCAAGACAGGGCAAGGCTTTACAGGATCAATTAATTTCTTTAAACGGCAGTCTAAATAGTAAGAAAGTACCGACAATCGGCATCGAAAACATATTTACTGGAAATCCGTTTGCTGTCATAGCCGATAGTGGTGGTTTGGCAACTGTTGGCGGTACAAAATGGGAACAAGATAATGGCGGGTATCACGTTGAAGATATAAAATATCCTGCCGGCGGATCAGTATTTCTAACTGTTAGTATGACATTGCCGGCTAATAGCATTGTGTTAATCGATGTAAATACGTTAAATTATGAAAATATTAAACTACAGGGTACGTGTATAAAATACAATTTAACAAGCAGCCCGTCCAATACTAGTTTGTCGATATTTTTTAGCGGAAGAAATGCAAATGTAACAGTATCAACAATTAGATATATGCCGTTAGTTATTCATTTAGGTTAAAGAAAGGAAGGTAATAAACAGAGAATAGACGAAAATGGAACGGACAAATGTTGTAATATGATGTAATAATAATTTAGGGACAAGTAGATGAATTTCTACCTGTCCCTATTTTTTACGATTTTGCAAAAGTTCTTTGCGGCAAAACTGTTATATTATTTTGTCTCCATTTGATTTTTCAGGAATCTCCATTTTGTCTCCATTGATATATAAAACTATATCAATTTATACGAAAATATATCAACTTATCTTGGTTTTCACAATTTTTAAAATTATTGTCAAGCCCTTTAAATACCGCTATTTTCCAATGATTTCATCGGTATTGATGAATTCATACGGTGTCTGCTGGTAAACGTAATAAGATACTCATAAAGTCAAAAAACTAATGTTGCAAATGTTGATTTTAAGCCATTTTACAAGATTTGTCTCTACAAGCACCAATTATACCACCATTGAATCTCCACGGAAAGAAACAATTTTGTTATTTGAAGACATATTTTCGAACTGTTTTTCTGCTAATTCATCGCCATATTCTGAAATTCGATCAAGCTCCTTAGACACTTTATCCATCTCTGTCTCCATCTGTTTTGGCATAACTGATGTATACAAATCCATTGTCATTTGTAGAGATGAGTGTCCTAGATATGCTTGTACTGTCTTTGGTGCAATACCAGCTTCAAAACAACGTGTCGCAAATGTGTGGCGAAAACAATGTGCAGAAAATGGCTCTATTTCATCCAGATAATCTTTCGTAAGATTTACCTCTTCTATAATTTTGTTAATTGCTTGACATACAACTTGCGAATTTAATGGTGTGTTGAATTTTGATGTAAATAACAAATCAGCATATTTATCGTCAATTTTCTTTGTAATGGGTTGTTTAGTAGCAACAACAGACTTTTGAATAAATTGTTTCTTTAATGCTATTTCACACTGTCTGTTGATTGGTATATCTCTTAAGCTAGTTCTTGTCTTTGGCTTTTCAAAATGATATTCCTTTTGACTGTCGTTTTCATATTTCTGATATACGAGAGTTCTAGTTACATGAATTACTCTACTATCCCAGTCAACATCTGTCCATCTTAAAGCAGCAAGTTCTCCAATCCTCATTCCTGTTGATACTGCCGTAACAAACAGATTGTCATAAAATGTTCCCTTACAACAATCAAAGAATACCGTTTGTTCATCCTGTGACAAAACTCTTACACTTTTTTCTTCATCTCTTTTTAATGATATTCCTTTTGCTGGATTCTTTCGCACATATTCGTTAATCATAGCTTTGTTAAAAATATCAACAAGAAGAATTTTTACCTTGTTACACGTTTCGTATTGATACCCACTACTCTTTAATTCTTTGATAAGTTGTTTAATTTGATATTGAGTAATACTTCCTAATTGAAAATTCCCAAGACTCGGAGATATATGCTTATAATATACATTATTATAATGCCTTTTTGTGTTTTCACGAATAATATCAAACTTGTAAATGTTCATCCATTTTTTATACCATTCGTCAAGTGTTATATTGTCTTTTACGTTTATTTGCTTGTCATTTTCGTAGATTGCTTCATTATATCTCTTTTTAACATCTTTTAGATCTCTGCCTGAAATTGATACCCTTTTACCAAATCTATCTATATATCTTGCTTCATACCTCCCATTCTTTTTCTGTATTATTCCTTGTCCCAATTCTTTTCCTTTAAGATCTTTGCCCAATCGTATTTCCTCCTTGTATATGGCAAAGAACTTTTGCATGACTGTATTATATCACACAAAAGTTCTTTTACCAAATTAAATAAAATGCTTTCCAGCTAAATATTTTTCAAATTCAACTCTTTTTACAAGATGTTTATTACCTACTTTTAATAAGAAGGGACATGCTTTTTCGGAAAGCAATTTTCTAATTGTTGTTTCTCCAATATTAGAGTATGTAGATGCTTCTGGAATCGTAAGATTTATTTTATCTTTTATTTCTATTGTTTGTTTTATATAAATCACTCCTTTTAATTTTTCCCTGTACTTCCAAATCCACCTCTGTTTGTTTCATCCAAGTGTTCCACTTCCTCAAACTCAATCTCTGGCTGAATTCTATTGATACGGAACTGGCAGATTCTATCATTCTTGTTGATTGTAGTATCTTCCATAGCAATTACAGGAAGTTTCCATTCATCTGAGTCTCCCGAATATGAATTATCAATGACAGCGAAACAATTCGTCTGTAAAATTTTGAAATTCTTATATGTGCTGCTGCGAGGTACAACATTTGCTTCGTATCCATCTGGTAGTTTCATTCCAACTCCAAGTGGGATCAGACGAAATTCGCCTTTCTTCAGATGGATTGTTTCGGCACTTCTGAGGTCAACCCAGTCGCCTTTATTGATTTTCTTAATTTTATCAATGTTCTTATCAAAGTATTTAATTTTAATTTTTTCCATTTGTTTTATTCTCCTTGTCTTTTAAAAATTCTTTCATATCTTGAACATAGTTAAACATATAGTTTACTATTGGACATACAACTAGAAATACAATAGTTGCGCCAACTATGACTCCAAGAAAAAATAACAGAAACCCAATAATACTATTCATTTGCTTGTACCTCATTGCCAAAATTAATACATTGGGTTTTATATAAATTTTTTAGTTCTAATAACAAATAATATAATTGTGGGCTTACATTTCTTTTAATATCATATTTGCATTTTTCAAATTCTTTGAGAATCTTTAAGATGTTTTCTTCTGTATTGTTACATGTATTTGAAACACCTTTAACCTCATCTACATAAGCATCAAACCCATTGTCGCAATCTCTTGTCTTAACCATTACCATTCCGCTTTGAACAAATACTGCTTCTACAGTACATTCAACAAGAACTTTATCGCCCTTTTTTAATTTGTATAAATCTTCCATTTCCATATTTGTATTACCTCCTTAATTACAATATAAAACTATTTTGTTCTGAGCAAGAGATTGTTTTACATCAATTACCCTTTGGTTCTTTGAACCTCTGAATCTCAATGATAGATCTTTCTGCTCATCTATATATTCTCCGTCTACAAGAATATCTACATTAGAAATTATCTTTTTTTTCTTTTCCCACGCTTCAATGTCTTTTTTATCTAAAATAACATAATCAGCTTGTAATCCTGCAAAAGAACACATAATGTCATTCCAACAAAAGCCAGTATATAACCAAATGGTTTTCTCAGGGAAGGAAATACGGATTTCCTTGGAATTTTCGTCTTCTAAAACCCTTGCTTTTCCTATGTTTTCTGAATTGGGATTTTGAGAAATTGGATATTTTTCTCGAATTTTCTTGATTAAAGACAAAACATCATCCAAATTTTGTTCTGCAAGTGGTTCACCGCCTAATATGGAAATTCGTCCGATATATGGTCGATCAATCAATTCCATAAATTTATTTTTTGTTTCTTCTGTCCATTCTTTTCCACCGTTAAAATCCCATGTTTCAGAATTAAAACAATTGAAACAATGCCTATCACATCCTTGAACGAAGAGGGAGACTCCAACTCCCTCACCGTTAGAAATATCAAGGTTACGTATACTCGCATACCTCATATTTAATCCTCCATATATTCCATGTCATCCAAATGATAAACACGATCATGAATATCTCCATACCTACCCTGATTACCACCATTTTTTGCAGTACCAATATAACCGCAAACTCTAAATGCTATATCCATTGTTGTATTGTCAGTGTTCCCACAGCTAGGGCATTCCCATTTAAGTCTATTATTTTCGTCTGATACAAGAGGAATATCACCATCAAACCCACATTTTTCACAATAACAACTCTTTGTGTTAATCTCTGCATACATGATATTGTTATAAATAAACTTAATAACTTCTAATATAGCGGGAATATTATGACTCATACTTGGCACTTCGATATATGAAATTGCTCCTCCTGGACTTAATTTTTGGAATTTTGATTCGATCCTTAACTTTTCAAATGCCGTGATATGTTCAAAGACAGGAATATGATATGAATTAGTAATATAATTTCTATCAAAACCATCTAATTTTTCAAAGATATCGCTACCGAAACGAGATTTTAAGCACTTTGCAAATTTGTAAGTTGTGGACTCTAATGGTGTTCCGTACAAACTATAGTCAATGTTTTCAGCTTGTTTCCACTGATTACATTTATCATTTAACGCCTGCATAACCTTTAATCCAAATTCTTCGCCAATCCCTTCATCAGAATGAGAATGACCAGTCATAAATTTTACACACTCGTATAAACCAGCATAACCAAGCGAGATTGTAGAATAACCATCATAAAGAAGTCTGTCGATTTTCTCATGTTTCTTTAATCTAGCATATGCTCCATGCTGCCATAGAATAGGTGCTACATCAGAAGACGTACCGAGTAATCTTTCGTGTCTTGCCCTAAGTGCTTTATGACACAACTCCGTTCTTTCCTCAAAAATTTCCCAAAACTTATCAAAATCTCCGTCAGATGAGAAAGCAATATCTGGAAGAGAAATTGTTACGACACCTTGATTAAATCGTCCATAATATTTATGTTTGTTTGAATCAAAATTCTTTGCGTTTGCAATATTCCCTACTTTATCTGTAAATCTGTCAACGGTCAGAAAACTTCGGCAGCCCATACATGTATAAACGTCACCCTTTAATTCAAGCATCATTTTTTCGGATATGTAATCAGGAACAAGTCTCTTAGATGAACATTCAGCAGCTAATTCTGTAAGATACCAATATTTAGAATCTTCTGTAATATTATCTTCTTCCAATACATAAATAAGCTTTGGAAATGCAGGAGCAATGTAAACACCATCTTCATTTTTTACCCCTTGAATTCTCTGGTGAAGCATTTCTTCAATTAACATTGCTAAGTCAGCTTTCTCACATTCGTTCTTTGCTTCGTTCAGATACATAAAAATTGTGATAAAAGGTGCTTGTCCATTTGTTGTCATAAGTGTGACCAACTGATATTGGATTGTTTGAACGCCTTTTTCTATTTCTTCTTTTAATCGTTTATCTGTTATATTAATAACTTCTGCAAGATCTTCATTATACTCACTAATCAATCCATTATCATATAATTCTTCTGTTACTTTCTTTCTGATTGATTTTCTACTCACATTAACAAATGGAGCAAGATGTGCTAAAGAAATGCTCTGTCCTCCATATTGATTACTAGCAATCTGTGCAATTCCTTGTGTGGCAATATTACATGCCGTAGAAAATGCATGAGGCTTTTCGATTAACACTTCACTAATTACTGTGTTGTTTTGAAGCATATCTTCTAAATTAACTAACCCACAGTTATGCATATGCTGTAAGAAGTAATCAGCATCATGAAAATGAATTAGTCCTTCATTATGAGCTTGAATTATTTCAGGAGATAATAAATATCTTTTTGTCATATCTGTACTAACAGATCCAGCAATATAATCTCTTTTGGTAGGATTTAATACTGGATTTTTATTTGCATTTTCATCCTTCCAATATTCGTCTTTATCTTCTACAAGGTCATGGATCTCTATGTCTGTTGTATTCTCATTTTCTCTCTGAAACTCACGAATACTTCTATATCCCTCATATGCTTTTGCAGTAAGTCTCTGCTTCTTAGTAATCAATTTATCATAAACTATTGATTCAATATCAGAGATGCTTACTTCTTCTTTATCCTTACATTCTTCTTCAATCTCATTTGCAATGTCATCCGCAATCTTTGGCTTTACAATGCCTGAACCATTCTTCATTGCTTTAAGAATTGCAGTTGAGATTTTTGATTTGTCAAAATCAACTTCTGAACAATCTCTTTTAATTACTTTTGTCAATATGTATATTCTCCTTTCCCGTTTTACAATCTTCACAAGATTTCATGTTTAACAACTTTATCCAATCTTCTTTTGTAAGAAATTTGCTTCTATTATCATTACAGATTTTCATGAATAAATCTGATAATGATTCAAGTGAGTAACCCTTTATCTTTTGATAAATTGTCATGTCGTTCCACATTTTTTGAAGCTTTTCATGTGTTGTTTCTTTATCATCATTCATAAGAAATCAACCTTTCTTTTCATTTTTAATAAAATCTGTAAAGCCATTATCCTCGTGACAAGTATATTCGAAATTATAATAACTTTGTCTCACTGGATTTGGTTTTGCGATGGCACGAAAACAATCTCCTTTTACTGGACAATGTAAACTGCTACATAACGTCATATCTGGTATAATTACCTCCAATCTATTCTTCACAAACTAAAACAGTATGCATAACAGAATCATCTAAATTAGCATGAGTTCGTTTCTGCTTAACTGTTCTAATATAATATTCTCTGTCACCAACTTGAACTGTTACGAAATTGTCTTTATCATATAACGCATCAGCAAGACTTCGACAACTCATATATCCTGTGTATATCTCAATCACTTCCTTTCCTAATATCTAACCATATAAAAATCCTTCACATACTGCACAACATCATCAGCATGAAGCATTAGATTCGTTGCCAAACATTCCTTGATCCAAGGGTGAGTCTTGTCAAAAATAGCATTATTTCTTTTGTGTTCTAATATTTCTGGCACGTTTGCATATGTAATAACAGGGATATTTAATCTATTTGCTTCATAAACCTCGATTGCTGTTCCGATACTTTCATTGATACCATTAATGTTCGCAATCACAATATCGCTTTGACGTACCATATTGAGATCAAACTGCATAATTTCCTTATTTGTATGACCTTCTATGTTATCAAAGTCAAAGTAATCAGCAGGATTGATGACTTGAATCATTGAGTTACAACATTCTGCTGCTATTTCAAGTTTCTTCCTTAAAGCTTCTCGCCATGTGTCATATTCAGTTTTTGTAAGACCACCCATACGTCCAGCTAAGTAAATAGTTAATTTATTACTCATCCGCTTTCTCCTTTAAAATTTTTTTATACCAATAGTTAACATTACTGATAACATCCTCAATATCATCAGATTGATTATTGTATACGATTCTATCCGCAAGCATTTCAGCACCATTAAAATCCTTAATATCAGCTTCCATACGTCTTTCAACTTCCTTTGGGTTATCACCACGAATGGATAATCTCTGTTTAATCGTGTTTAAATTACTATATAAGTAGATGACAACCATTGGAATCTCTTTTGCTTGCAAATCTCTCACACCATCAGGCGTAAGAATCGCTACTGTATCATCGTCTGTGTCATAACAATCCGTTAATGCAGTGCCATAATACCAAACACCTTGCTCAGTATTATATTTCTTCCATTCTGCAAAAAATCCATCTTCAATTTTCTGTTCGAAATCTTCTTGGGAAATAAAATGATATGTAATGTCCTGGTTTTCGTTTTTTCGTGGTGGTCGAGATGTAAATGTTACCAGACTTTTATAACCATGTTCTTTTACTAATTTATCTCGCACAAATGTTTTACCATTTGCGCTTTTACCAATCAAACAAAGAATAATCAATCACCTTCTTCCAAGATATTTGTAATTCTACCATCTTCAATTGGTGTTGTTTTGCCATATTTGAATAAATTCATGCAATCTTCTAATGTAATTTCATCTAACTCTAATACCTGTAAATAATTAGTCATTCTTCATATCCTCCTCTGTGGCAAGTTTTGCATATTTCCACGATATCATGCTATCATCTTCCCCACTCCAAGATGTTGTTCCACTTGTCCATGTATAAATCTTGCCATTTTCGTATTTCGCAAAATGTCTTTTCGCCCATGTTTCATTTTCTCCATCTCTGACAAAAATTGGTGTATCTACTGCAACTTTAATCCAGTCAATAGGTGGTTCGACATATTCTTTGTTTAGCCATAATTTAAAAATATTTTGTCTTTTACTCGCGCAATCACAATCTTTATTAAGATAATCATAATCACAATTTTCACAATATGTTTCATTACATAGCTTTGGGACTCCTTTTACTAATGCAAAAATATTTCTTTTTATCGCCATATCAATAAGTTCTTCTTTATATTTCTCTCTATTTGTCATTCTTTTTTACCTCATATCTCTTACAAATTTCAGCAAATTCATTAATCTCATTTTCATCATTAGAATAAATAGTTGTTTCTAACGGCTTGCAATGAGACACATTTAACAAGCCAAACATAGATTTTGCATCGACAACACGTACACCGTACCTTGCATCAACTTCGCTATTTAATTTGTTTATAGCCACTACAAAATCTTTTGCATCATTGATACTTTGTAAATCTAATTTATATGTTCTTTCCATTTTCCTTTTTCACCTCTCTAAAACAAACCCAACTAATAAACATTAGATCACCTTTTCATATACTTTAATTTGCTTTACAGTCGATTCCCATTCTGGACAGCAACTAGATATATCGCCATCTCGTTTAGCATTTCTGTTCAATGCTTGTCTGTCTACAATAAATTCACTTAAACAATTTGTACATATTGTGACGATATTCGCAGAATCGGTGTGTTTATTGCTTTTTACATCTCCCATAATGCAAGGAATTACTTCCTCATTTGCCAATATCAAATCAAAATACTGTCCAATTTCACATCCAAAATGTGAACCAAGAGCCACACAATATCTCCCATTTACCATGCGAATACCATAATCACCTGTATATGCTTTCTGTTGAAGCTTATATTGCTTACTCCCTCTACTGGTAATTGCTGTGTATGGCATCCAAGTCTTATTATTAACACATGGAACGTTGTAGATCCTGTAATTGATTGGTTTATCAGATACATAGTCCTTATGGATATAACCAATTTTATTATCAAGATCGACAGTATACCAAACATCATTCGTAAGTTTATTTTCAATGATAATGACTTTTTCATTAAACGAAACTTGTTTGATAACTTCTGAGTTCTTGCTTGGCTGCTCTCGAATGTTTACATATGTGCCAGTTACATATTTTTTCTTGTACTTAATTTTCTCTTTTGATTGAGATAATAAGTTTAATTGATTGCTGAACCCTGCCGTAAGACAGGGCGTAACCGTTATGCAAGGTTTTTCGTTACAAACCTCTGCTTGTGCCGTTGGAACAGAAGTTGCAAGAACTACAAGAACAACCATTCCAAATGTCATTTTTCGTAATAAAATACATTGCCTCCTTTGTGCTATTAATATGTTACATTTGTATATTCTCTTTTTATTGGATTAATTTAGCGAATCATTTCCAAGAATTGATCTTCTGAGATAATGGGAATGTTCAAAGATTTTGCTTTTTGATTTTTAGATGATGTTGAGTTGATATCATTATTGATAAGATAATTTACTTTAGAAGATATACTTCCTACGACTTTACCACCATGAGCTTCAATATCAGCTTTGAGAGCATCACGATTTTGGTAATGTTTTACATTTCCTGTAATAACAAAAGTCTTATTCTCTAATTCATTTGTGGTTTCTGACATAATGGATTTCTGTGTCTCAAACGTAAACTCATTTGCCAATTGAAGTATGTCTGAGTAATGATTTTTCCAATAAATATTGAGTGAGTTTATTAACGAATCTCCAACACCAGGCAAATATCTAAAGTATTCTGCGCCTTTAATTGTCATTTCATTAATAAACGTGTCGAGATCATAATCAACAGAATCTGCAATCATCATACTTGCTGATTTGCCGAGCAACGGAATTGATAGGCTATAAAGAAAACGCTCAAGACTTGTATTGCGAGATTTCTCAATAGATGCAAGAATCTTTGTTACAGATTTTCTACCAAACCCTTCAGCATTAACCCATCTATAAACACTATCATTATTATCTCTTATTACATATAAATCTTTAACACACGAAATACCAATCTCCTTAATCAGAAAACTAAGTGTTGCCTCAGATAGCCCATCGACATTGAGCGCATTTCTCGACACCGCATGGATGAGTTTACTAAGAAGCTTGCCATAACAATCAGAATTTGTACAGTATAGAACTTCTGAATCATTTTCTTTAATAATTCTTGTAGGCTGACCGCAAATAGGACATTTATCTGGAATATTAAAATTACCACTCTTGTCAATACTGTCATGCACTTTAGGAATGACCATATTAGAACGGTAGACTCTAATTCTATCTCCTATTCCAAGCATCATGTCCTTAATATATGTAATATTGTGAAGCGTTGCTCTTGTGGCAATTGCTCCATTTAAGTCAACTGGCTCGAAGATAGCCACAGGATTAATTAAACCTGTCTTTGAAGTATTCCATTCAATATCTGTAAGCACAGTTTCAAATAATTCATCTTCATATTTATATGCCATTGAATGTCTGAAGAATTTATCCGTTCTTCCCATAGATTCTGCAATTTTATAATCATCAATTGCCATAACAGCTCCATCATAAGGGATATTATGTGAATTTGCTGATTCTCTTATTTGATTTAATAAGATTGCTAACTCTTTTTTTTGATTAATTCTAGGTGATTTCAGTATCGGTATAATCTCAAATCCAATATCTTTAGCCTTGAATAAATCTTCACTAGGAGTTTTATGTTCAAAACCTTTAATAACTCTCCAAGCAACAAATCTCATATTTCTGCTTGCAGCTTCTTTGCTATCCAGTAACTGCAATGAACCAGATACAAGATTTCTCGGATGTTTATACTTCTTATCTTTTGGTAATTTATCATTGATCTCTCTAAAAGTGTCCCATCCGATAATTGTTTCGCCATCAATAATAAGTTCATCCTTATATGGAATTTCCTTTGGTACGTTCTTCATTACTAATACATTCTGAAGGCATTCAATACCTCTCACTCCATTGCCTCTAGTTTCTGCACCGATTAACTCACCATTAATATAATGAAGAGATGTGGTTAAGCCATCAGCCTTCACAGATAAGAAACAATCCTTATCTCCAATAAATTCGATTAACTCATCTACTGATTTTGTTTTATCAAGTGAAAGCATTGGATGATTGTGCTCTACTTCTTTTAATTCGTCTGCAACTGAATAACCAACATTATGTGTCGGACTGTTTGCCAACACAATACCTGTAACATATTCAAGTGTTTCCAACTCATCATACATTTTATCCCATTCATAATCAGGCATAATTGGAACTTGATTATAATAAGCATACGAAGCATTATTCAACTCTTTAATGAGTTGTTTCATCCTTTCTAATTTATCCATTTACTTCCTCCTTTTTCTAATTCATAAGAAATGAACATTTCTTTCGATTTTTTGTCCTCTAAAACCCTTATAAATCAAGGGTTTTCAGACTCGATATCATCAAAAATCACTGGAATTCTTGTTTTAAGCTCTTTTAACAGCTCAATAGTCACTTCTCTCATCTGTGGATGCGCTGTCTTAGGAACTCTAAGCCTAAAGAAGTTTCTCCATTCTCTATAGTTTGCAGTAATAGTAATTTCTGTCTTTGTGCTGTTTGGTAATACAGAACGAGCAATTTGTGGTGTTGCTCCCAACTCTAACATTCTCATATAATGTTTCTCTGCGTCTTCCATAGCAGACACCCACTCAGTATACACTTCTGTTAATTCCTCAGAAGACATATTTCTCATTTTTGTATCAAGATTCATACCAGGAGTAATATCAATGTATGCGCATTCTCCTCCGAATTTATTATTGGAGTAATTACAATAACGAGTTGATTCCTGTGCAAATGATGCAATTCTATGTCTAACTAACTCATGAGATACACCCCTATCAACTGTAAATTTCACAGATAAAGATGAATGTTCAATCATTGCTTCGTGACCATTTCTAATAAGCATACCAACAAATTTCTTTGCAGATTCACCATCTTCTGTAATACGATCTTCTGACTTATAACATACTCGTCCAATTTTTTCGATATGCTGTAACTCCTTAATTCCACCTTCTGAGATAGGTGTCAAAATTTCAAATCCTGCTCTAATTTTTTTCATGTTTTTAATCTCCTTTATTTATATATTTTGACTTCTAATGAAAGTCCAATTTTTACTGTTATTTATCTTCTAAACTATCAAAGAATTTTTCCAACTTACTCAAAACGACTAAACAATCACCATTATCAGAAAATTCTTCCTCATAATCTATAATACTATTATCAATACACCATCTTTTGATTTGTTCGATTGTCTGAGTTTTCAACTTTTTATCATACTCATATGTATCAACTTCTTTATAATATGGACAATCTGTTCTTTCTCAATTGCAAGGAACTGAATTTGTACCTTCCTGACAAAACATGCTACATTCAGCACAATCTGAACCAAATTCCTCGTCCGTTATAATTACTTTATCGTCATCTCTATACCAACTTATATTAATCACCTCTTTCGTTATATTATTCTCTTTTTATTTGTGAAATGATGAGCGACTTGCTCTAAGAAATGTAATAAAAATTATATAGAAATCGTAGCAATGAAATAATGGTTTCTTGTTACTTATTTTTAGCACCCATATAGTTTTCTTTTGTAACTTCATAATGTTTAGTGTCATAATATTTGTTGTCTATTAGCTTTACATCGTCCTTGAAAATTCCAACAATTCTACCGTTATATTTTTTAATCATTTTATCATATGACTTCTCAATTGGATTTCCAACAACAACACAGAAATTCAACTTTCTAAAATCGTATTTTTCAAATATATCTTGTAGTGCTTGTCCAAGATCCATTCCAAATGTTACCTTGTCATCTGTAAAATTCATTATGCTTAAACCATATGCATAATTACATCTTCTATTCACTGAATAACTAATATATCCAATAATTTGTTCATTTTTAATAGAAACAAATTGATGTCTTTCCCATGTACTATCATCAATCGTCATGGCATCATAATATGTATCATTGTTCCAGAACTTGTACTTATCATTGAACCAGATATTATATTGAAGTTTTTCCAATTGCTCTTTGTACTTGATTGCAACATCTAACATTTTATCACCTCTTTCAAATTCTATGTGTTTCACACTTTTAAATAATAATCAAAACTCCTTTATTTAATTAAATATTTGTTGTATACTATATAAAAAGGAGGCAAAATCATGACAATAAACTGGGAGTCTAGCATTTTATGGGGAATGATAGGATTAATAGCTACAATTTTTTTCGGCTACATATTTTATATAAAAAGTATAAAAAATAAATCTTTGTCAATATTTACAACATCTGATACATTGGTTTCAGAATCTTTAACAAAATATAAAGGATTAAAAATTTTTTATAATAAAAAACCTATAAAAGAATTGGTCAGCACAACTATAACTATAAAAAATATTGGTAATTTGACAATAGAAGTTTCTGACATTTCATCCTCTTCTCCTATTACATTTTGTGCTTCCAAAGAATTTTTATTAAATGATGTTAAAGACTATATATTATATAGTTCAAATAAAAATTCTTCATTTTCATTGCTCAAAATAAATAAATCAAAAATCCAACTTGTGTTCGACTATTTAAAACCAGAAGAAGAAATTTCTCTTACATTATTACACAGTGGAATATTAAAAATTAGTGGCGATTTAAAAAATGGGATTATTTATCAAAGTGCAATAGAAGAGAAAAAACGAAGAAAAAGAATTAACAGAATGAAAATTGTTATTATATTATTCTTAACCTTTGGTTGTTTTTTTAATATTGTAAGTGTTATTATACTATTTATAATCAAATAATTTTATTATGTTTAGTATCTATATTACTGAAATATCGGCTATTGTACTAGTTATTATTCAATCGCTGTACGTTGTATTTAGAAAGATTTGAATTATATTTTTCATTTCTTACTATTTGTTATCAACGAGATAATTCACTTTTTTATTATGTGCTTCAGCATATTCAATTTCAGATTTTGTTGAGCTTCCAATATATCCATTGACATTGATTACGAAAATTTCATCTGCCATATCAATTTTTCTCTTGTGCATATCATCTAACATAATCTTTTGCTCATCTGTAAATACATCACCTGAATGACCAAAACACCCAACTGAAATAACAATGTAACCATTTAAGGTAAGTTCTTTTTGAACTTTCATAAACTCATCTTTAAATTTTGTACTACCACATAATGTAATCACTTTATAATCTTTTAATCCTTCACGGCATACACCTTCTACTGAATTTCCACACATAAATTCATTGCATTCTTTTCCTGGTCTTGGACAACTCATATAATAATCCTCCTCTTATTACTTCAATAACATGTAAATCGCCCACGGATAATAGATATAATCTAATACCACATTAAACAACAACTGGAATCTGTGAAACTTAAAATCCTCAATATTGTAACTAAAAGCTGTTTTTACTTCTGACAAGCTTACACCCAATGACCATAAACAAGTAAATACCTGTAGGGCAGACATTACAATAAATTCAGTTGTTCCAATTTTGTTTCCTAATACTATATAAAAGATGATTAAGAATAGTTCCATGAAAAATACAATCAATATTGCACCACCTTGCATTGCATCGCTTAATGGTTTTCCATTATTATTCTCTTTACTTTTTGCGAGCTGTTTAACCATTCTCTTTCGCCATAGTGTTTTACTTAATGCACTTGGCGTACCTTTAATTCTAAAAAACATCAAAATAAATAAAATTGTTAAAGCTAAAATCTTCATGCTATATTATTCTCCTTACTTGTATCCTAAAACGCTTCTTCGCATTTTATCAATTTTGTCAATTTTTCTTCCTTGACGATTAATAAATTTAGCAAGTTTCTTTGCTTCTGAATTGCATTTAATATCTTCTTTAGAAAATTCCATTCTAAAAGCGTCTACACAATCTCTCTGATACATAATTAAATCTACCATTTTATTCTCCCACTCTTCCATGTTTTCTTTCTTGCCTTGTTGTCAATAATGGCGATAATCACCAATACAATAACTGTAAGCAAAATATCAATCCATAATGGACACAATACCCATAACCACGACCAATTAATAACGCCTACTAATTTGAGTACAACAAATACGATTGTTAATACTCCGCAAATTCCAATACCTGAACTACTACTATTTCTGTTTGAACTCATTTTTTACCTCCTTAAATTTCACAAAAACTGTCAATTACTCTGCAATTTCATATTTCAATTTTGATATGTCGTATCCCATTTTTTCTAATTCATCAATCCATTTCTGTTTTATTGGGCATGTAGCAGTAAAGTTTTTAAACTGTGTTATACAATGATAAACAAGATCTCCAATTTGTTGTTTACCGTATCGAAATTCTTTTAACCCCTTTTCATACTCTGAATTTGTAACATATTCTGTTCTATATGGAGACTGTGGTTTATCCTCTTCTCCAAGAACAACACCAACCACAATGTCTTCGCCATTTACATTTATGTATACATCACTAATTTTATATTTCATGTATTTTACCTCCTTATGAAATCCGTCTTTCCTTGGTTTTTTGAGTCTCTGAAACGCCCTATTTATGGGCATTCCAGAAATCCAAATTACTCTTCTGCTGTATTATTCTCTGTTTCTAACATCATCCAAGTATTTCTGTTATTATGACTTGTCCTAATACACTGTAAAAATGCTTCTGGTTCAGCTAATAACAAACATCTCTTCTTTGCTCTAGTCAACAATGTGTAAAGCATACAGTTATCAAGAAGCTGATGATGTGTATTATCAATAATACCAATAACAGTCTTTCGACCAGCACCTTGTAATTTATGTACTGTCATTGCGTAAGCAAGATCCAATGCAGCTAATTCCTTCTTTGTGTATTCAATAATCTTGTCCTTGCCAAAAATATCAGTATAAGTAACTTCACAATACTCTTCTTTTTTCTTACCTTCATATCTTTCACTTATTTTAGTGACATAACCTATTTCACCATTGAATACATTCTTGTCATAGTCATTAACTGTTTGCATTACTTTCGCACCAAGCTTAAATGTCGTATCAAATCCATCAATGCTCTGTAATACGTCTCCAAGCAACTCATTCTGAATAACCTTGTTAATCTCAGTTGTACTATTTAAGCAATCCTTTCTACGAGGAACTGCAATTACAACATTGTCTATTCCATCTGACTCTACAGATTTTATAAATGTCTTTACAGCTATATTGAAAAGAGACTGTCGATTTGTACGGAACATATAATACATATCCTGTAACTCACCATGAATAATTCTTGGTTGTAACTTTTCTGATATAGGATTGATATTCTCTCTAATCTTATTAGCGTCAACAAGTATTCCTGACTTCTCAGCCTGTCTCATTGGTTTTACTAATTTACTTACTACTGAATCATCAAACATTTCTATTAAATCTGAAAATACATTTCCAAATCCGATAGGTGGCAACTGTTTATGATCGCCTGAAATAATGATTCTTGTATTGTCTCCAATTGCTTCAAGCCAATGTAAGAATAAACTGGCATTAACCATACTTCCTTCATCAAGAAACGCAACATCTGTAATCATGTGATTATCTTTGTTATATGTAAACTCATTTAATCCTTGACAACCAAGTGTTCTATGAATGGTCATAGCTGGAAATTCTGTTGCTTCTGTAATTCTTTGAGCTGCCATTGCTGATAAAGCTGAAGCTGTCATCATATAATTATTCTCCATATAAGCTTTAACAATTGCTCTCATAATTGAGGTCTTACCAGTACCAGCTTTTCCTGTTATTAAGCTCACTGTTCTGTGCAAACTCTTGTGAATTGTATCTAGCTGTTCTACTACATAATCAAAGCCCTGTTCTTCTTCAGCATGTTTTATAGCCAGTTCAATAGCTTCGTCAGAGATATTAATTGTGGTGTTGAGTTTTGATTTATTTAAAATTAAATGATAAATCTGCATCTCAATATCGTAATAATACTTCAGACCAATTCGACCATTATCAATATGAAGAAACTCATTATTTTCTAATAGCCAATCAACCTTATTACAACATTCATATACGTTATTACTGATCGCTGATCTTAGAATCTTTTCAGAACACCATGTATGTCCCTTACTTTCTCCTAAGTCTTTAAAATAATACTGAACAAAAGCTACAAGTCTCTGAGTTGAATCAATCAATTCTGGCTTTAATTTTAATGCAAGGTCATCACATTTCTTAAAACCAATCCCATCAATTTTCGTCATCAAGTATGGATTTTTCTCTAACTCTTGCTTTAATAAAACTGGATTAGGTTCTTCTGATAATAGTTTTTTAATCATTGCATATGTCACACCGATTGGCTTTAGCATTGAAATAATGTCAGAAATAAGATAGTTATTGATTATCTTCTCCTTGATTTTGTTCCATGTAATCTCTCTTACACCTTTTACAAGACTGTAATCAATTGTTTTTAATGTGCCATTGGCAACATCATTAACCACATTTGGATAAGCGTTTATTAAATTATCAGCCATCCATTCAGGGATCATTGACTTTAAAAATAATAATTGTGTCTCTCTACTCTGTGGAATAATTGCATATATGGCAATCGGCACATACTGATCGCCATATTTTTTATCCTTTTTATACTTTGCTTTAACTACATATTCTCCACCAACAACTAAGTGCTGCATCTTACCTGCAAGTTTACTCATTTTTTTATTCTCTTCATTAGAAGTCTTATTATCACCAAATGGATCAAATGCTTTTGTTGGTTTTGTAAAGAATGGAATATCATCGGTTGTTGAAAATCCAAAGACACCCCATGTCGAGTCATCTGAATAGTATTGCTCATATGTAATTATTGCAGTGAATTTATAAATCTCATCTTCATCCAATTTAGACTGATACTCCTTTCTTTCTTACATACTCAAGCCATTTACTGTAAGGCTTTAATTTTTCTACAATAACTTTTTCTTCACTATCTTTTTTACAAAGGATTGCTACTTGTTGTCCTTTCTTTACAAGGTCTTCATACTCTTTTAATTGACTGTGCCATACAATTCCTTCAACAAGTCCAAAACTTGAATAGATATTTATATAAGCAAACTGCTTACCATTTTTATCTTTTTTCTTCTGAACCTTTGCAATAATTCCAACTAATGTACACTTCTCACCATCAGGAACATCTTCAAATGGTGTTAAAAATGTATAAGCTGCATCAAAAGGATTGTCGTTGATGAATACTTGTAATGTTTGGAACTCCCAAAATTGTTCATCTTCAAGATATTTTTTATTATCCTCAATGTACTTTTGAAATCTAACTTTTTGATTTTCGTCAAATTGTTTTTTCTTCAATCGGTTATACTCTGTAAGTAATGCCTCTTTGTCATAAACAATTCTTTTCCCAGAAGAAGGAACAATATATTTTTTAAGGTCAATATTCCAATCTTCTTCGAGTTTCTTATAGGTAGGCAATGACTGAACTTCTGTGAATATTAATGGTTGATACTGTGATTTAAGATATGACACAAGTTTTTCACGCTTGTTTTTACAAGGAATTGCACCAGATTTAATTAATGCAATAACAGATGCCTTACCTAAAGAAAGTCTCGTAATCAAATCATCAAATGACTTGTATATACCATTATTCTCTCTTTCTTCAATTATCTGTTTAGAAAGTGATTCTCCAATTCCACCAATAGCAGACAATCCAAAAAGAACCTTATTTTTATCGACTGTGAAATTCATTCCAGAATGATTGATATTCGGGGGCATAATATCTACGTTAAAATATCTTGCATCAAGAATATATTTATTAATTGCGCCTGCCTTATCTTTATTCTGATTGAACAATGCTTTGAAAAAGTAAGTTGGGTAATGAGCTTTAAACCAAGCTGTCTCGAAACAAAGGACTGCGTAACTAAATGAATGACTTTTATTGAAGAGGTATCCACCCTTAGAAGCTAATTCGTCTGCAATTTTATCAGCAATTTCTTTAGAATATCCATTTGCTACAATTTCACCACGAAGAATTTCTGACTCTTTCTGTACTAACTCAACTATCTTTTTTCCGATTGCTTTACGGAATAAGTCAGCACCACCGTAGATCGGAA
>OGXS01000121.1_pt1 | contig 80000 bp, 65 predicted proteins | sample 1576371 | NCBI WGS metagenome assembly OGXS01 (sample SAMEA3541475, study PRJEB24748) | human gut metagenome | biome: human gut; feature: human-associated habitat; material: faeces | place: China | collected 2012
TGAAGTGCTTCAAAGAAGTAAGAGACGAGATGAAATAATCATCATCCAGGACGTAGCCTTTTTGCAAAAGGCTACGTCCTGGATGAATATTTGCGGTGTACCCAAATGAAAGATGGGGTGTACCTAAATGAAAAATGACCTGTACCCAAATGGAAGGGAGGAAAGTTAGTGCCAACCAGAAGGCGACAAAGAAGTGGTACAGATATCTATCATGTGATCACAAAAGGAATTAATAAGGAAAGAAATTTTAATCAAGATCGTGAAAAAAGATATTTAAAGAAAATTATTCGAAAAGTTCAAAAAAAGTACAAAAGTGTTGAAATATACGCGTATTGTATCATGTCAAATCATCTCCACTTGATTCTCAAGGCGGAATTTCCAATTTTATCATTATTTATGGCGGCTGTTTTAGCTGAATATGCAAATTACTATAATTATAAACATCATAGAAATGGTCATGTGTTTCAAAACCGTTTTATCAGTGAATGTATAGAAACGGAACGCTATTTTTGGAATTGTTTGAGATATGTTCATTTAAACCCGGTGAAAGCCTATATTGTCGAAGAAGCGGAGAAATATAAATATAGCAGTATGATGGAATATAGAAATAGTGCACCGGATCTTCTGCATGAAAAGGCAATTGAATTTTATAGAAAGGAATTTGGTTCATATAGTGAATTTGAAGAATTTCATAAGCAGCGTCAGAGAGAACTGTTTATTGATATTCCAGACGAAATTACTTCACAACAAAATGAAATTGCGCTATTGATTGCGGAAGAATTATTTAAAACTAAAAATTTATCCCACTTGACTCAGGTTTTTGAGGAAAGAGAGATTCGGCAGGTATACCTTCAGGAAATAAAGAGAATCCTGAGAATATCAGAAAAAAAGGCAAAGCAGCTTTTCAATACGGTAAAAAAGCAGGTAGAAGAACAAAAAGGTACAGGGTAGAATAGAAAAAGTGACACCCCATCTTTCATTTGGGTACACCGTAAAGTTTAATTCCAGACGTAGTAAAAATAAAGAATACTACGTCCCCAACATATGTTATACTTACACCAGGAGGTTGATCAACTATGAACAAACAAAACGCATGGAAATCTTACGATGCTTCCCAGCTTCAGGAGCTGGAGCGTATCAACACAGACTACAGAGCCTGCCTGGACGCAGGGAAAACGGAACGGGAGTGCATCAAGCTTACCGTCCAGAAACTGGAAGCCCAGGGCTACCGGAATATCAAATCTATCGAAGAAGGGATCAAGCCGGGGGATAAGATCTACGCGGTCTGCATGAACAAGAGTATCGCCATTTTCCAGATCGGCAGGCAGCCGCTGGAAAACGGCATGAATATCCTGGGCGCTCACATTGATTCGCCCAGGATTGATGTAAAGCAGAATCCCTTATATGAAAATGAAGAACTGGCCTATTTGGATACCCATTATTATGGAGGGATCAAGAAATATCAGTGGGTGACCCTTCCTCTTGCCCTCCATGGGGTGATCGCCAAAACGGACGGTTCAGTAGTCGAGGTCAACATCGGCGAAAAGGATGAGGATCCGGTATTTGTGATCACAGATCTTCTGGTCCACCTGGCTGGGAAACAGATGGAAAAAAAGGCCAGCGCAGTGATCGAAGGAGAAAAGCTGGATCTGCTATTTGGGAGTCAGCCGATTCAGCAAGCGGAAGGTCTTGATGAAGAAGATAAGGATGCGGTAAAGGCAAATGTGCTGCGGATCTTAAAGGAATATTATGATATGGAGGAAGAAGACTTCCTGTCTGCGGAATTGGAGATTGTTCCGGCGGGAAGAGCAAGAGAGTGCGGCCTGGATCGGAGTATGATCCTGGCTTACGGACAGGACGACAGAGTATGCGCGTTTACATCCCTGTTCGCTATGCTGGATACCCAAGAGGTAGAGCGGACGGCCTGCTGTATTCTGGTGGATAAGGAAGAAATCGGAAGTGTGGGCGCCACCGGAATGCATTCCCGTTTTTTTGAAAATGTGGTGGCAGAGCTGACCGCCCTGACCGGAAGCGAGTCTGAATTAAGAGTGAGACGGACTCTGCAGAACTCGAAAATGCTTTCTTCCGATGTAAGCGCGGCTTATGACCCTATGTTTGCGGAAGCCTTTGAGAAGCGCAGCGCCGCTTTTTTTGCCAAGGGTTTGGTATTCAATAAATTTACCGGAAGCCGAGGCAAAAGCGGATCTAACGATGCCAACGCGGAATATTTGGCGGAGCTTCGCAGTGTGATGGAGGAGGGAAATGTGGCCTTCCAGTTCGCGGAGCTTGGCAAGGTGGATGAAGGCGGCGGAGGTACCATCGCCTACATTATGGCCAATTATGGGATGGAAGTGATCGACAGCGGCGTAGCGGTCCTTTCTATGCACGCGCCTTGGGAAGTGACCAGCAAAGCAGACGTTTATGAAGCTTACAAAGGATACAAAGCGTTTTTACAGATCCGTTAAGAAAAGGACGATTGTTTTTCACCGACAGGCGCATAGCTGAATAGTTATAATATATTAGGAGAAACTCTTGACGAAAACTGGCAAAACCAGTAAAATAGATGTGCTATTTAGTTAGAAAAGTTTAGAAAAAAGAATTTAGGAGGTCATAACAGATGGCAAAATGGGTCTATATGTTCACAGAAGGTAACGCGACCATGAGAAACCTTCTTGGTGGAAAAGGCGCAAACCTCGCAGAGATGACAGGCCTTGGACTCCCGGTTCCACAGGGATTCACGGTAACGACAGAGGCTTGTACGCAGTATTATGAAGATGGCAGACAGATCAACGACGAGATCATGGGGCAGATCATGGAAGCCATGACCAAACTGGAAGAGATCACCGGAAAGAAATTTGGAGACAAAGAGAACCCGCTTCTCGTTTCTGTTCGTTCTGGCGCGAGAGCTTCTATGCCTGGTATGATGGACACGATTTTGAACCTTGGCCTGAATGAAGAAGTTGTTGAGACGCTGGCAGAGGCTTCCGGCAATCCGCGCTGGGCTTGGGACTGCTATAGAAGATTTATCCAGATGTACTCCGACGTTGTTATGGAAGTCGGAAAGAAATATTTTGAAGAGCTCATCGACAAGATGAAAGAAGAAAAAGGCGTAACACAGGACGTTGAACTGACCGCAGAAGATCTGAAGACTCTGGCAGGCCAGTTCAAGGCTGAGTACAAAGAGAAGATTGGGGATGATTTCCCATCTGACGCGAAAGAACAGTTGATGGGCGCTGTAAAAGCGGTATTCCGTTCCTGGGACAACCCAAGAGCAAATGTATACCGTCGTGACAACGATATCCCATATTCTTGGGGAACCGCTGTCAACGTACAGATGATGGCATTTGGCAAAATGGGAGACGACTGCGGTACAGGCGTTGCGTTCACTCGTGACCCAGCTACAGGAGAAAACGGACTGTTTGGAGAGTTCCTGACAAATGCTCAGGGCGAGGACGTTGTTGCCGGAGTTCGTACTCCTATGCATATTTCCGAGATGGAAGAGAAGTTCCCGGAAGCGTTTACACAGTTCAAAGATGTGTGCAAGACTTTGGAGACGCACTACAGAGATATGCAGGATATGGAGTTCACCGTTGAGCACGGCAAGCTGTACATGCTGCAGACAAGAAATGGTAAGAGAACGGCGAAAGCTGCCCTGAAGATTGCCTGCGACCTGGTAGACGAAGGCATGAGAACAGAGGAAGAAGCAGTTGCTATGATTGATCCAAGAAACCTGGATTCTCTGCTTCATCCGCAGTTTGACGCTGACGCTCTGAAGAAAGCCACTCCAATGGGAAAAGCTCTTGGAGCATCTCCTGGAGCTGCTTGCGGTAAGATCGTATTTACAGCAGATGACGCGGTAGAGTGGGCAGAAAGAGGCGAGAAGGTTGTTCTGGTGCGTCTGGAGACCTCCCCGGAAGATATCACAGGTATGAAATCTGCTCAGGGTATCCTGACCGTTCGCGGCGGTATGACCTCTCACGCAGCCGTTGTTGCACGTGGAATGGGAACATGCTGTGTATCCGGCTGCGGCGATATCGTAATGGACGAAGCAAATAAGAAATTCACACTTGGCGGAAAAGAATTCCACGAAGGAGATCCAATCTCTTTGGATGGATCTACAGGAAATATCTACGATGGAATCATCCCAACGGTAGACGCTACTATCGCAGGTGAGTTCGGACGGATCATGGGATGGGCTGACAAGTACAGAAGACTGAAAGTCCGCACCAACGCAGATACACCGGCTGATGCTAAGAAAGCCGTTGAGCTGGGCGCGGAAGGAATCGGTCTTTGCCGTACCGAGCATATGTTCTTCGGCGAGGGCAGAATCGATGCGTTCCGTGAGATGATCTGCTCTGAGACAGAGGAAGAAAGAGAGAAAGCTCTGGAGAAAGTCCTTCCATATCAGCAGGGAGACTTTGAGGAACTGTACGAGGCGCTGGAAGGAAATCCGGTTACCATCCGCTTCCTTGATCCTCCGCTTCACGAGTTCGTTCCAACGGAAGAAGAAGATATCAAGAAACTGGCTGAGGCTCAGGGCAAGACTGTTGAGCAGATCAAAGCTGTGATCGACAGCCTGCACGAGTTCAACCCAATGATGGGACACCGTGGATGCCGTCTGGCAGTAACTTATCCAGAGATCGCTAAGATGCAGACAAGAGCTGTTATCCGCGCAGCGATCAAGGTTCAGAAGGCGCACCCAGACTGGAGCATCAAACCAGAGATCATGATTCCGCTGGTTGGCGAAGTAAAAGAGCTGAAATACGTGAAGAGATTCGTAGTTGAGACCGCTGACGCTGAGATCGCGGCAGCAGGAATCGACCTGAAATACGAAGTAGGTACCATGATCGAGATCCCAAGAGCGGCTCTTACCGCTGATGAGATCGCAAAAGAGGCTGACTTCTTCTGCTTTGGTACAAACGACCTGACACAGATGACATTCGGATTCTCCCGTGACGATGCAGGAAAATTCCTGAACGCGTATTATGATGCAAAGATCTACGAGAACGATCCATTTGCGAAACTGGACCAGACAGGCGTTGGCAAGCTGATGAAGATGGCTATCGAACTTGGGAAATCTTCCAATCCGAACATGCATCTTGGAATCTGCGGCGAGCACGGCGGAGACCCATCTTCTGTTGAGTTCTGCGATGGACTTGGACTGGATTATGTATCTTGCTCACCATTCCGTGTACCGATCGCAAGACTTGCGGCAGCACAGGCAGCTATCAAAAGTAGGGAGGCTTAATCTTTCCTTTGATTTACCGCTATCTTTTGAGCAAGCGGCAGCCTATCGAAAGGCTAACGGGCAGTATGTTCGTAAAAATCAATGGAGGGAAACAACCATTACAGCGTTGATAGACCTTGAATAGAAACTAAATGAAGATAAGCGTATCATTAGAGATAGTGATACGCTTATTTTTTTGCCAAGATTGCACATTTGAGCCGCTCTCCGTTCCTGCATATAATGAAAGTGAAGAAACGGAGGTGGCTCGTATGAGAGAACAGAAATTCCACATTTATCTGGATAGCCACGAAAGAACAATCCTGCTACATAGCCTTGTGGAACTGAAAAATCAGCTTCTTGCGCAAGGCAGATATGCGGACTGCGTTGACGAACTGATTTTTAAGGTTACGGGCGCACCGCTGAAAAAACTTAAAGTACAACACGATTGCGGGAGGGTATGATGGATGGCATAGAATTTAAGGAACTGTTTAAGGTAGCTGCGGAAACACTGCGGGAAAAGACTATTGCTCCGCTGTTGGAAGCGGACGCAACCTATCAGGAGGACTCTGAAAATGAGGGGATTGCGGAAATGCACTATCTCCAGTTGGATTTGACGGAAGAACAGCGGAAAATCTGTAACCGCCTGCTTGAGTGCCGGGACAAGCAAGATATTGAGTATGCTACCCACGCATATATCGCAGGTCTGTATGACGCTTTTCGGATCATGGTGGTGCTGTTCCCTGATAAGTGGGACACAGACGATATACGGAAGCTGTTTGCGGCAAAAGTCAACAACTAAATATTGAAGATTTTATTTACATAGCCGATTGGTATCAAAGCCAGTCGGCTTTTTTGCGTTCCGGGGAGATTTTCAGAGGGACTTTACATAGCCACCCTGACAAAGTGGCTAAATTTATGCGAAAGGAGGACGCATCTATGTCAAACTGCAAAGTGATTGCTCTGACAAACCAGAAAGGCGGTGTCGGCAAGACCACCACAGCGGTCAATCTGGGCGTGGGACTGGCGCAGAAAGGGAAAAAGGTGCTGCTCATCGATGCTGATGCACAGGCAAACCTTACAATGGCGTTGGGATATAACCGTCCTGACGACCTTCCCTTTACCCTTTCCACTGTGATGCAGGACATCATCGACGATAAGCCGGTCGATGCTTCGCAAGGGATTATCCGTCACAAGGAAGGCGTTGACCTTCTCCCGTCCAACATTGAGCTGTCAGGTCTGGAAGTAAGGCTGATCAATGCCCTGAGTCGTGAGAGTGTTTTGAAAACCTATGTGAATGAGGTAAAAAAGGATTACGACTTTGTGCTGATCGACTGTATGCCGAGCTTGGGAATGATAACCATCAATTCTCTGGCGGCGGCAGACAGCGTGGTTATCCCGACGCAGCCCCACTATCTTTCTGCAAAAGGTCTGGAGCTGTTGCTTCGCACGGTGTCAAAGGTCAGGCGGCAGATAAACCCCAGACTGCGGATAGACGGTATCCTGATGACGATGGTCATGCCACGGACAAATATCTCCAAAGACATTATTTCATCCGTCAAGAGTGCATACGGACAGAAAATCAGGGTGTTTGATACCCAGATACCCCACTCTGTCCGTGCTGTGGAAGCTACCGCAGAGGGCAAGAGTATTTTTGCCTATGACAAAGGCGGCAAGGTTGCCGCTGCCTATGAGCAATTCGCAAAGGAGGTGGTAGAGATTGGCGAGAAGCAGAGAAAGCAAAATCGAGCTGACCGCTTACGATGACCTCTTTGAAACAGACGAAAGTCGTGCGGAGGCTGCCCTGAGCAAGATACGGGAAATCCCCATATCAGAAATTGACGAGTTTCCAGACCATCCGTTTAAAGTTTTAATGGATGAAGATATGGAGCAGCTTGTTGAGAGTATCAAGCGCAATGGCGTAATGACCCCGGCGACCGTCCGACTCAAGGAGGACGGACGGTATGAGCTGATCAGCGGACACAGGCGTAAAAAGGCGTGTGAGCTTGCGGGACTGGAAACCTTGAAATGCGAGGTCAAGGAACTGACCCGTGATGAAGCAATCATCATTATGGTAGAGAGTAACCTGCAACGCTCCACAATCCTGCCAAGTGAGAAAGCCTTTGCCTACAAAATGCGGCTTGAAGCGATGAATAGGCAAGGTCAGCGTAATGATTTAACTTCGTCCCCAGTGGGGACAAAGTTGCGGAGCGATGCTGAGCTTGCTGAAAAAGTTGGGGAAAGCCGCAATCAAATTCAAAGGTATATCCGTCTGACGGAGCTTGTTCCTGAAATCCTGCAAATGGTTGACGAAAGGCAGATCGCATTCCGCCCTGCGGTGGAAATCTCCTATCTGTCCGAGGAACAGCAGTACACCCTGCTTGAAGCAATGGAATACAACGACGCAACCCCATCACTGGCGCAGGCGATCAAAATGAAGAAATTTATGCAGGATGGAAAACTCACAGATGAGGTTATCCAGTCGATTATGCAGGAGGAAAAGCCAAACCAGAGGGAAAAGCCTGCTTTCCGTGATGAACGGATTACCAAACTCATCCCTAAGACTGTCCCTAAAGGGCAGGAAACCGACTTTGTGGTCAAGGCGTTGGAGTTCTACAACCGCCACTTACAGCGAAGCAAAGACCGTGAAAGATAGCCACACACCGAGGGCGAGGTCTGTCCGTTGGAGGATAGCCATTTTTTTCGCTTCCCCCTCTCCACACCTCTCCCCCTTAACTACCGCCAGTTACTACCCGAAGAAAGAACATTTCCGAGCTGCCATAAGGCGGCTTTTTTCGGTTAGTAAGGCACATTCAATCAAAATCAGGAGGTAACTATGAAATTCCCTAAATTATTCAAAAGGGCTGCGGCTGTTCTGATGGCTGCGGTCACAACGCTGTCCGTACTGCCTGCGACCACAGCGTTTGCTGCGGGAGATATAGGCACGATTTCCTTTACTCACACTTACGACAGGAATGGAAACGCCATACGGTACAATTCCAGTGACGTATTCGATGGATATACCGCAGGGGGCGCAGGACAATACCATTACCGTATGTATGTGGATGGCGATACGGCGTTCTGTATTCAGCCGGGAGTTCCGTTAAGGACAGGAAATACCCTGCAGAAAAATTCCTCTGAGACTTGGAATGCCCTCTCCGCCAACCAGAAAAAGGCGGTAGGGCTTGCCTTGCTCTATGGGTATCAGGGCAACCGGGGCAGTCTTCCCGGAAGCGATGACGAAAAATGGCTTGCGACGCAGGCTCTTGTCTGGGAGTTTGTAACGGGATGCAGGGAGTCTACCGGCTCCTATCAGCAGACAAGCCAGAAGATCTACAATGTGAACTTTGGCTCAAACTACCCCAACAGCGGGGCTGTGGAGGTCTACAACCAGATCGTGTCCCTGATGAGCAGGCACAACACCATACCGAGCTTTATGTCGGGCGGTGCGAATGACATCACAAAAGAGCTTTCCTATCAGGACGGAAAATACACGCTGACTCTGACCGATAATAACGGTGTACTGTCCGAGTATTCCTTTGCTTCGTCCGACAGTAAGGTAAGCGTAGCAAAGTCCGGCAATCAGCTCATCATCACATCGGAAACCGCTTTTGACGGGACGGTACGCATTACTGCCACAAGGAGCAATGTGCCTACAGTCAGCAGCAGCGCAAAGATGATCGCCTATGGCGACCCTAACCTGCAGGATGTGGTCACGGGCGTGGAAAATGCCGACGCTGTGCGGGCATACCTGAATGTGGAGACGCCCACTGGCACGATTGCCCTGAAAAAGACTTCCGAGGATGGTGTTGTTGCGGGGATCTCCTTTGTCATCAAGGGAGAAAAGAACTTTAACAAGACCGTTACCACGGACGAGAATGGCAACATTACTGTGGAAGGCTTATTCCCCGGCACTTATACCGTGACGGAGCAGTCCATTGACAAATATGAGCCGCAGGAAACCCAGACCATCACACTCATCGGCGGCAAGACCACCACGGTCAACTTCAATAACACCTTGAAGCGTGGCAGTCTTGAGGTGGTAAAGACTTCCGAGGACAGCCTTGTCGAAGGCGTGACCTTCCATCTGTACGGGACTTCCTTAAGCGGGCTTGCGGTGGATGAGTACGCTGTGACCGATGCGGATGGAGTGGCAAGGTTTGAGAATGTCCTTGTCAGCGGCAATACCCCGTATGTCCTTGAGGAAGTGGATACCGCTGTCCGCTATGTCGTTCCCGCATCCCAGACCGCACCCATTGAGTGGAATAAGGTCACGGAGCGCAGCTTTACAAACATCCTTAAGAAATTCAATGTGACCGTGACAAAGACCGATGCGGAAACAGGGATGCCGCAGGGCGACGCTTCCCTTGCGGGCGCAGTTTACGGTATCTATAAAGGCGAGGAACTGATTGACACTTACACCACGGACGAGAACGGGCAGTTTACCACCGACTACTATGTGTGCGGCAACGACTGGAGCATCCGTGAAATCAGCCCGTCCGAGGGATATTTGCTCGATGAGACAATCCACCATGTGGGCGCTGAACCGGAGCTTTACACGGTGGAAAGGAACAGCACGAAAAACGATGTGAATGAGCAGGTCATCAAGGGAAATATCGCTATCATCAAGCATACAGATGACGGGGAAACGCAGATTGAGACACCCGAAGAAGGCGCAGTTTTTGAAGTCTTTTTGAAATCCGCAGGCAGCTATGGGGACGCAAAGGAAAGCGAGCGTGACATCCTGACCTGCGATGAGAACGGTTTTGCCCAGACAAAAGACCTGCCTTACGGTATCTATACCGTGAAGCAGACTTCTGGATGGGAAGGTCGTGAGCTGATGAAGCCGTTTGATGTGTTTATCAATTCTGATGGTCAGACCTACCGCTATCTGATCAATAACGCCAACTTTGAGAGCTATATCAAGATTGTGAAAAAGGACGCTGAAACGGGCAACACCATCCCTTATGCCGGGGCAGGCTTCCAGATTTATGACCCCAATGGCGAGCTTGTGACGATGACCTACACCTATCCCGAAGTGACGACCATTGACACCTTCTATACCACAGCGGACGGCGACCTTATCACGCCCCAGACTTTGGAATACGGGAAGGGATATTCTCTTGTGGAGGTGCAGGCTCCGTATGGATATGTGCTGAACTCCGAGCCAGTCTATTTTGATGTGGTGCAGGAGGACTCCGCTGAGGAAAGCGGTATCACAGTTATTGAAGTAGTACGGGAAAATGTAGCGCAGAAAGGCACGATTACCGTGGAAAAGACGGGCGAGATATTCTCAACCGTAGCAGGCGACAAGGGGCTGTATCAGCCAATCTTTTCCGCCAGTGGGCTTGAAGGAGCTGTCTATGAGATTACCGCAGCCGAGGACATCTATACTCTGGACGGGACACTCAGGGCTTCTAAAGGCGAAGTCGTGGACACGATTACCACGGGTGCGGACGGTACAGCAAAGAGCAAGGAGCTGTATCTTGGCAGATATGAAGTCAGGGAAACCGAAGCCCCGTATGGAATGGTGCTGAACGGGGAAACGCATACCGTGGAGCTTGTGTACGCAGGTCAGGAAGTTGCGGTCACAGAAACTTCCACGAGCTTCTACAATGAGAGGCAGAAGGTGGAAATCGACCTCATCAAGAGCCTTGAGGTAGATGAAGCCTATGGCGTAGGCAATAACGGGGAAATCTTTGATGTTTCCTTTGGGCTTTACGCTGCGGAGGAACTGACAGCCGCCGATGGCACGACCATTCCTGCAGACGGTCTGATTGAGGTCATTACCCTTGACGAGAACGGTCACGGAAAAGCCATCAGCGACCTGCCGATGGGAAGCTACTATGTGCAGGAAATCAGCACGAACGCCGCTTATCTGAAAGACGATACCAAATATCCCGTTGTCTTTGAGTACGCAGGTCAGGAAACCGCACTGGTATCCATTACTGCCAACGAGGGCGAAGCCATTGAGAACGATCTGATCTACGGCTCAGTCAGTGGTAAGAAGTATGATGAGGACGGGAACGCTTTAGGCGGTGCGCTCATCGGTATCTTTAAGACGGGTATGGAAGAATTTACAGTGGAAACAGCAATCCAGACTACCAGCACAGCCGCTGACGGTAGTTTTTCTTTTGAGAAAGTGCCTTACGGGACTTGGATTATCCGTGAAATTGAAAGTCCGACAGGTTTTGTACTCTCCGATGAGGAAATCCCCGTGACCATTGGCAGCGTGGACGAAGTTGTAGAAGTCGAGCTTGTCAACGAGTTCATCACGGGCAGCATCGAACTGACAAAGGTGGACGAGGACTATCCCGACAATAAACTGACGGGTGCGGTCTTTGAAATTTATGCCGATAAGAACGGGGACGGGAAACTGGACGATGGCGACGAGCTGCTTGGAGAAATGGCGGAGCTTGGCGGTGGCGTTTACCAGATGAGCGACCTGCGCTATGGCAAGTACCTTGTCCGTGAGGCGAAAGCTCCCGAAGGCTTCCTGCTTGATACCAATGTCTACCCTGTATCCATCGAGGAGGATGGAAAAATTTATACGGTTGAGAATGAGGCAGGCGTCGGCTTTCTCAATGCAGCCCAGAAAGGTTCTTTAAAGATTGTCAAGACTTCCTCTGACGGTAAGGTGGAGGGCTTCTCTTTCCGAGTGACGGGCAAAGATTATGACCAGACCTTTAAAACCGATGCCAATGGCGAAATCCTTATAGAAGGCTTGCGCATTGGCGAATACACCGTGTCCGAGGTCAGCGACAATGCTTCCGCAGGCTATATCCTGCCCGCCGAAAAGCAGGCAACCGTCAAGACCGATGCCACGACGATCGTGGAGATGCATAATGAACTGCGGGAAACTCCGAAAACAGGCGATGACTTCAATCCTGCGTTCTGGGCAGGTCTGGCGGCTGTTTCCGTGATCGGCGCAAGCGTTTTAGGATTTGTTGGCTTCAAGAACAGAAAGAAAAAGGAGGACTAAGGAATGGACGCTAAGACCATCATTGCCATCGTGCTTGTGGCGTTTATCGTAGGCGCAGCCATATGGCTCAACATCCGTAACAAAAAGAAGAAGTAAGCGTGGAAGGGGCGGCATTTTGATGCCGCCCCTTTCCCATTATAGGGAGGTCAGAAATGAGATACCTGAAAAGCATTGAAGGAAAAGTCAGGGCAATTTTAGAGCGTAATCAGGATGCCCGGAATGACGATATGGTGCTGTATCTTGTACTGTGCAACGCCTGTCTGAAAGATGCGGGAGCTTTGCCCCTTGCGGAGATTATGACGCAGTATAAATATCTGGGGCTTCCGAGCTTTGAAAGCGTCAGCAGGACAAGACGGAAGCTGCAGGCACGGTATCCAGAACTTGCGGGAAGCCACCCGGTGCGCAAAAAACGGAGCGCAGGCGAACACGACTACCGCAGATACGCCAAAGAATAAGGAGTCTGCCTATGAATGAAGAAAAACGCATAAATGGCGGTTATGAAATCATTGAGAGTTGTACAATCGGGAACAACGAACTGGTCATTGGTCATAACGCCAAAGCCCCCAACCCGTATGTGTGTTGGTATTGTAAGGACGGATCGGATTATTTCTGGGGATATTACTGCAATCAGTTATCAGAAGCAAGGGAAAAACTGATCGAGCGATACCGGACAGAGTGCCGCCTGCCCTATAACAATCCCCCGTTCCAGAAAATAAAAAGCGGGGATGACCGTGAGCGATAAGAAACAATATGACTGTACGACCTGCCCTTATCCCCGATATAAGGACGGGTCGATGATCTTCTGCGATGTATGTATGCGCAGGATTTTAGACGAGCAGAAAGCAAAAAAGGAAAGAAAGGAGCAACGGGATGAGTGAAGAAAAACGGATGGTCGGCTCTTATGAGGTGGAGCAAAGCATCTTTATCGGAAAAAAAGAAGTGCTGTTTGGCGTCAGCCAAAAGGAGGAATACCCTTTTATGGTCTGCTACTGTGATTACAATAATCCCTTCTCTGCCCCGTGGTACACGGAAGCAGTCGGGACGGATGATTATCTGGAAGCGATGGAGCTTTTCTGTGACCGGGTGCAGGCGCAGATTGTCCTGACCCGCAGTGAGCAGGAAAAATTCAAGTTTGCCCGGACACCTTTTACCGCTGCCGACTGTATCCCGGATAAGAAAAATGAGAGCATCATCGGAAAGATTGTTGTAATCGACGCTGAGCCGAAACGGTATGAATATCAACACGCCGCTTATCAGCTTGTCCTTGCCGATGGCGGCAACGGAGCGTCCGGCGGCAGAGGTCAGGCGGTCTTTGGCACTTGTCTTGCCACGGGCGAACACAGCCGATGGGAACGGTATGATGTCCTCGGAGAAATCCGCCCGGAACGTATGCCGGAATGGGCAAAGGAAGCCCTGCACGATATAAAAAATCAGGGAAAGGCAAAAAAGCCCCACAGCAGGGAGGAACGCTGATATGGAGATACGCCCCCTGACTCTATCCGAACAGAAATACACCTATGCCCAAAGTATGCAGATCAGCGGACAAACGGGAAATATCGGACATCTCCGTGGCGATTTTGCTTACACCGGCTATGGCTTTTATACTACTTGGTTTGACAATCGGACGCAATGGAAAACAGCCGAGTTCAAGTCCGGGCTTGATACGGTCATCAATGAACTGCGGGAGGACAAGATGCCTCTGCACAACCGTTATGATATGACTGACTTTTGCAGACAGCATAAAAACAGTGCTTTTCAGGGGAATTACTGTACAGAGTATGGTTTCCGGGTGGATACGGAAAAACACGCTTTCCTCTTGCGGTGTAACCCCTCAAAGGGCGATTACAACTTTTACTGTTTCTGTTATGTGAAGGAATGGCTTGACAGACATATCGGGAAAGCCGAGCAGGGTATCCGCTTTATCGATCCCCATTACAAGGAGTTGTTTCGCATCCCTGATGGCGGGAAAATCGTCATCACGCCGTCGTGGGGAGAAAAGACGGAGCGCACCTGCCGCTTTATTGACGAGTATCACACGGAAATCGGCGGCAACCTTTACCATATCTGTGAGTTTGCCGAGCGTATGGCTCAGAACGGGGCGACCTATGAGCCTAAGCAGACCGATACGCCAACCCGGAAAGGGACAAAACACAAAGACTATGAGCGATAAGGAGGATGGAAAAATGGCAGTCAACCCAAAAGCCATCAAGGTCTTGAATAAGGTCTTGGATGCGGGCTTTACTGATGAAAAAACCATTGCCGCCATGACGATTGATGACATTTTGAAAATGCAGGGCGTCACGGTTGCGGACATCGGTATCATCAATGAGCTGCAGAAAAGCATTAAGGCGAACAAGGTCATTTCCTTTCTGGGAGGTGGAGACATTGAGCAGAGAGCTAATTAACCGCATTACTGTCAAAAAGGACGGTGTATATCTTTCTACACATAGTTCTAATGACTCAGCCCCCTACTATTCCCATCGGAATGACCGCCTATCGGACATCTATGCTGCAGAGGGGAGGAAAGGTCTTGACCGTGAGGTTATCCGTTTACTTTATGAGTATGCAGAGCTTCGTGGGAGGCACAAAAGCCTTGACCGTTACCGCTATGCGAAGGACGCACCGGAAGCCCTTGCTATCTATAAACAATATACTGACCAGATAGATGACCGCTATGAGCAAATGGATCAGGCAGATCAGGACAGCGTGTGGTATAAACCCACCGAAAAAGCAAGAGCGTTCAACGCCTATGAGCGTAGGATGCGGGATGAGATGTACTCGGTCATCGCTGCCCGCTGTGAGGAATACGAAAAAAATCAGAAAAGCCGGGAATTAGAACGATAAGGAGGTGCAGATAAATGGCTGCGAAGTATCAGCTCATCACGGAGCTGTATCAGCGTACAAGCGCAGGTATTGCCAGAAATGCGCAGGCGTGGCAGGGCTTTTTGGCTTCTGCCTGCCGCAATTATAAGTGCCGCTTTGACGAGCAGGTTTTGATTTATGCGCAGCGTCCAGACGCTACCGCTGTCGCTAAACTGGAGACTTGGAATACCATGTTCCGGCGATGGGTCAACAAGGACAGCAAGGGCATCGCTGTATTCGACCCAAAGGGACGCAGGAATACGCTGAAATATTATTTTGACATTTCCGATACCCATGAGGGCTATTATGGCAGCCGCCCCGTTCCCATCTGGCAGATGGATGAGCGATACGAGCAGGCTGTTATCGAAAGGCTCTCCGACCGATTTGGGGAAATTGAGGGAAACGACCTCGCTTCCGCCCTGATGGAAACCGCAAAGAACGCTGTGGAGGATAACCTGCCTGACTATCTGGCGGAGCTTAAAAACTGGAGAAAGGACAGCTTTTTAGAAGAACTGGACGACCTCAATCTGGAGGTCAGTTACAGGCGACTTGCCGAAAACAGCGTTGCTTTTATGCTGTTTACCCGTTGTGGTCTGGATACGGAACTGTTTTTTGAACGGGAGGACTTTGCGGACATCATCAATTTCAATACGCCCGCCACCATCAATGCCATAGGCATTGCCACAAGCGATATAGCGGAAATGGCACTGCGTGAGATCTCCCAGACCATCCGAACTATACAATTAGAGGAAAGACAGCAAAACCGTACATTTGCAGACCTCGGACGTAGCCGATATGATAGGAGCAGGAAGCAACCTGAAAGGAGCGATGATAATGAACGAAATCACTTACAGCAGGGAGGGCGATTATCTTATTCCCGACCTCACATTACCGACCGAGCCAGAAATTCCGCTTGGCAGATACGCTATGATGCACCGGGATTATCTGGAACAGCACAGACGGGTAACTTATCTCAATCTGCTGACCTCGAACAGCCTGAACAGTCATTTGCACGAAGTGGAACAGACCGCACTGGCGAGGTTGGAGCTTCTGACGAAGCAGCTTTGCAGGGAGCAGGGCGTGACCGAGGAATTGAAAGCGAAAGCGCCGATGCAGTGGATCGGGCTGATGAACAACATCCGCAGTCAGGCGGAGGAAGTCATCCTGAACGAACTGATTTACGCCTGACACCGCAGGAAACAGAGCCTTCCGGGGACGTTCAGGAAAGCGTTGCCAATGAGGAAGAAGTCAGGGCAAATCTACCCACCGTAGAAGAACAGATGGACGCAATAGCGCAGGCAGAGGACGAAGCATCCTCTGCCTTTTCTATTTCACAGGAGGATATAGACGATGCTCTCCAAAGCGGCAGCGGATATACGGACAGCAAATACCGCATCTACCGCCAACTAACCCATAGCGGGGATAAGAAAGAAAATATTGCGCTGTTAAAGGAGAGCTATGGGAACGGTGGCAGCAGCTATACTTTTCCCGATGGCGTCAGCGGTCACATCACATACCGGGGCAACGGAATTACTCTTGACCGAAGCGACAGCGACCAAGTGATTACCCTGAGTTGGTCTAAGGTGGAAAAGCGTCTGCAGGAACTGATTAGGGCTGACCGGTACCTCAATCCGAAAGAAAAAGACCATTATATTGATTATCTGGAGCGTATTGAAGCCCCGCAGTATGAGGTGGACACCCAGAGGAAAATGGCAAGGCAGCGTTTTATCGAAAGCAAACGGGAACTGCCCCCTGCGGATAAGCGTGACAGCCTTGCCCTGCGGCTTTCTGATTTTATCCGTGACCTTGACTGGTACGAAAAAGACCTGCTTAATGAAGTGAGCCGCCCCGATCTTGCCGATATGACTGAGGCACAGATGGAGCAGGCTCTTTCAGAGCCTTCCACCGTGCAAAACCTTATCGACTTCCTTACTCTGGTACAGCGGAAAACTTCCAGTGTTTACAGCCGCAGCAACGGGTATCGGTTTTCGCAGGAATTGACGGAGCTGCACCCCGTCCGTTATGTGTTCCATGAGGATGACCGGGTATTCCTCGGCGCAGATGAATATGAGATCATGGCGTTCTCCGAGGACGCTGTTTCTTTGCGGAATGTGGAGTTCCCGCTGTTTGGCAAGGAAATGAGCCGGATAGATTTTGAGGAAAAACTCAGGGAAAACCCCGCCAACGATTATCTGAAAGTCATCGTGACTGAGAGCCAGAAAAGAGAGACGCCTGCCAAAAAACAGCCGGACAGCCTTACTTTCTCCATTGGCTTTTCCGAACATCCTGCCTTTTACGACCGGGAACTGAATGACCGCTATACGGATTTGAGTTTTGCACTTGGAAACCGACTGCTCGGCATTCTGGACGAAAAACAGCACCGGGAAAGGCAGGATGAAAGCAAGTCTGTCGGTTGGTATCACAAAACAGACTTTGCGATCAAGGCAGTTATTGATGGCGAGGAATTTAACTATGACGGTCGCTTTGACATTGGCGATGGCGAAGGCGACCTGATTGCCCATATCCGAAACTTTTATGAATACTCCCTCTCCCCGGACTGCCCCTTTATCCCGGAGTGGAAGCGGCAGGGCGAGGATTACTACCGGGAGCATATGGAAAGCCTGCGGTGGGGACGGGATGTGTTCATCCCCTATCTGGAGCAGCATACCAAACTGACCCCAGAGGACGAAAAGCTCCTTGCCGAGATTATGTCCTTAGAAACGGAATGGTTTAATCAACGGACAGAGGAAAAGACATCTGTTTCTGGCAGAGAGATTGATATTCTCCGTGATGTTCTTTCAGAGATGAAAATGGATGATATAGGACTTTCCTATGTTGACCATGAGATTATTGCCAGAGATAGAGAAAATGAATGGCGTGGCACAGACTTCTACCGTTTTCTGATTGAGGAAGCAATGACCTTTGACGAGAACGGGGACTTGTCCGGCATGGCGATGGATGAGGAAATTCTGGCAGATTTCAAGGAACTTGCCGAGGAAAAAGGTGTGCCGGTTGTTTCTTCTTCTGCTGTTGAAAGCCAAAGGGAACAGCCGACCAATGACGACCTGATCGGATCAGAACTTACGATAGACAACCGCCGCTACCGCATTGAAAGTGTGGGAAGAATCAGCGACGACGTGTCCCTGCGTGACATCACATTCCAAAACGAGGCGGGCTTCCCCGTCAACCGGGTGGAGAAAATCAATTATATCCGAAGAATATTGGAGCAGGCACAGCCGCAGGAAGAATGGATGCGGCAGGCAAAAGACCTGATCGACACATTTGTCCGTGAGGAATACGACACGGATGAGGGGGCGGATTACCATGACCTGTCCCGTGTAGATCTTGCTTATACAACTACTTCTGATAATGTGCATGAGTTGCAAATCAGCGCAGACCTGCTTCATTTCAGACTGGACACCTATATCGACAATCGTATGTCTGTGAGTAAACAGTACCAAAGACTTGAGGACATGGTAAAAAATTGCCTGCCTGATCTGGATTTTGACGAGTTGGTTTCCGATGCGGAAATGCAGGCTGAGGCGCTGGAACAGAAAGAAGCGCAGGCACAGTTACCGCCCGAAAAAGAAAAAACAGAAACGCCTGCCGAACTGCGCAGGAATTACCGCATTACCGATGACGCTTTAGGTGTTGGAAGCGCAAAAGAAAAGTTCCGCAATAACATGGCGGCGATCCGCCTTTTGCATGAACTTCAGATTGAAAACCGCCTTGCCACGCCGGATGAGCAGGAAGTCCTTTCAAAATATGTAGGATGGGGCGGGCTTTCTATGGCGTTTAATGAGCATAATGTGGCATGGGCGGCGGAATATCAGGAGCTGAAAGCGGAACTGTCCGATGCGGAATACCGTGCCGCTATGGAGTCTACCCTGACTGCTTTTTATACCCCGCCCGTGGTCATCAAAGGAATGTATGAAGCCCTTGACCGTCTGGGATTTACAAAAGGAACGATCCTTGAGCCTTCCTGCGGGACGGGAAATTTTTTTGGTCTGCTTCCTGAAAGTATGGGAGCAAGCAGGTTGTATGGCGTGGAACTTGACCCGCTGACGGGCGGGATTGCGAAGCAGCTCTATCAGAGAGCCAGTATTGCAGTGGAGGGCTTTGAAAAGACCAATCTGCCCGATGAACACTTCGATGTTGTTATCGGCAATGTCCCCTTTGGGGAAATCCGAGTGAATGACAGCCGATACAATGCCCAGAAATTCCTTATCCATGATTACTTTTTCGCAAAAGCTCTGGATAAGGTACGCTCCGGCGGCGTGGTGGCGTTTATCACTTCTAAAGGGACGATGGACAAGGCAAGCCCGGAGGTACGAAAGTATATTGCCCAGAGAGCCGAGCTTTTAGCGGCAGTCAGGCTGCCGGATAACACTTTTAAGGCAAACGCAGGCACGGAGGTCACGAGTGACATCCTCTTTCTGCAGAAGCGTGACCGTGTGGCAGATGTGGAACCTGACTGGATTTATCTTGATACGGACGAGAACGGTATCACGATGAACAGCTATTTTGTACAGCACCCGGAAATGGTACTTGGTACGATGCGGATGGAAAGCTCCCGTTTTGGTATGGACTCCGTCTGCAAAGCGGACAGCGGCAGACCGTTGTCCGAGCTTCTTGCGGAAGCAGTGCAGCGGATCAACGGGGAAATTACAGAGCCGGAAAACGGGATTGATGAAATCTCAGATGAGCAGGACGCTTCTATCCCTGCCGATCCGAATGTGCGCAATTTTTCCTTTGCCCTTGTAGACGGAAAGGTTTACTTCCGGGAGAATGACCATATGCATCCTGCCAACCTTTCTATGACCGCAGGAAACCGTGTCCGGGGGCTTGTGGAAATCAGGGATTGTGTGCGCAGGCTCATCGAATACCAGACCGAGGACTATCCAGAGGAAATGATACGCACCGAGCAGGAAAACCTGAACAGACTGTACGATGCTTACACGGAAAAGTACGGGCTTATCAATAACCGGGGGAACTACCTTGCCTTTGCGTCGGATGAAAGTTACTTCCTCTTATGCTCCCTTGAGGTACTGGACGATGAGGGGCATTTCAAGCGGAAAGCCGATATGTTCACGAAACGGACGATCAAGCCCCACCGTGAGGTGGTGTCCGTGGAGACAGCCAGTGAAGCACTTGCCCTCTCTATCGGAGAGAAAGCCTGTGTTGACCTTCCCTATATGGAACAGCTCACGGGCAGATCGCAGGAGGAACTCATCGTGGACTTGCGGGGCGTCATTTTTAAAGTGCCAAACGCCGATCCTGCCCGCTATGTGACTGCAGACGAATATCTTTCCGGCAATGTACGGGAAAAGCTGACCACCGCAAAGATAGCTGCAAAGGCAGACCCGGAGCTGTCTGTCAATGTGTCAGCACTGGAGAAGGTCATTCCGAAAGACCTGCCCGCCAGTGAAATCGCTGTCCGTCTGGGTACGACTTGGATACCGCAGGAGGATATTCAGCAGTTTGTGATGGAGCTTCTGACCCCGTCAAGCTATGCGGCGCAAAGGCTGAAAGTGCGATACACCCCGATGAATGGGGATTGGTTTATCGAGAATAAGAACTCAGATGTGGGAAATGTCAAGGTGGACAGCACTTATGGTACGAAGCGGGCTTCCGCCTACCGTATCATTGAGGATACTTTAAACCTAAAGGATACTCGTATCTTTGACTATGTTTATGACGAACACGGGAACAAAAAGGCGGTATTCAACGCAAAGGAAACCACAGCGGCGCAGGCAAAGCAGGAAGTCATCAAGCAGGCGTTTGCTGATTGGATATGGAAAGATGCCGAGCGCAGGAACCGCCTGACCCGTTACTACAATGATACCTTTAACAATACCCGTCCCCGTGAGTATGACGGAAGTCATATTGTGTTTGGCGGTATCAGCCCGGAAATCACGCTGCGACCCCATCAGGTCAATGCGATTGCCCATATCCTCTATGGCGGGAACACGCTCCTTGCGCATAAGGTAGGCGCAGGGAAAACCTTTGAAATGGTAGCCGCCGCACAGGAAAGCAAGCGGCTTGGGCTTTGTCAGAAATCCATGTTTGTTGTGCCAAATCATCTTGTCGGGCAGTGGGCGTCTGAGTATCTGCGGCTCTATCCGAGTGCCAATATCCTTGTAACTACCAAGCAGGATTTTGAAACGGGAAGCCGAAAAAAGTTCTGCGGAAGGATCGCCACGGGGGATTACGATGCGGTCATCATCGGACACAGCCAGTTTGAGAAGATACCAATGAGCATTGAAAGGCAGGAACGGCAGCTCATGAAGCAGCTCGACGACATCGAGCGTGGCATTGACGAGGTAAAGTCGTCCCACGGGGAGCAGTTCACAGTCAAGCAGTTAATGAAAACCCGCAAGGCGATCATGACTAAACTCGAAAAGCTCAATGACACCAAGCGTAAGGATACGGTCATCGACTTTGAACAGCTCGGCGTTGACCGCCTTTTTATTGACGAGAGCCATTTTTACAAGAACCTTTATCTGTACACCAAGATGCGAAATGTCGGCGGGATTGCCCAGACCGAAGCCCAGAAGTCCAGTGACCTTTTTATGAAATGCCGCTATCTGGATGAGATAACGGGAAACCGTGGCGTGATCTTTGCCACGGGGACACCGATCTCTAACTCAATGGTGGTGCGCCCGTAAGGGGCTGTAATAATCTTACCTTGAGCAAGTAATAGGGCAAGGTATCAAAGCGGAATAATCCGCACCCTATCGTCACCCGACTTATCCAAAAGGGGAAACCCGATGGGGAGTGTAGCATGTCGGAGGGCACGAAACACGGAAACTTCCAAAGTGTTTGCGTGGTAGTGGCGAAAAGTTATGAATAAGGATGAAAGCTAAACTGCCTGAATGACAGTCGGAGATTGGGCAAAATGTTGCTCCATGCGTAAGGAAGTTATACTCGCATGTACTCTGGTGGATATGAGTCGGCCATGCGTATCCACAAGATACCCAGAGTAAATCAGCCATAGGATAATGGAAAACGACGAACGTCACATCCGAAATCATAACAGGCTTATGTTATTACAGTTCTAAACGGGGATTGCCTAAGGTAAAATGCCGAAAATCGGCTATGAGTGCTATGAGAAAAGTGACTCTGAATATTTACTATGGCAACAGAGTCTCCGTAGTAGTCCGAGGACGGGAAAGCCGTCCACATGGCGAAGGGAGACAGTCTTTCTTCAATACAAATAATAAGGAAAGGTGCGTGAGGCATTATGAGAAGTCCCGAAAATGTATTGAAAAGTTTAAGTGAAAAAGCAAAAAACAAAGAGTACAGGTACGAGAGATTATACCGTAACCTGTACAACCCAGAGTTCTATCTGCTTGCATACCAGAATATTGCGACCTCTCAGGGGAGCATGACGGCAGGTGCAGACGGATTCACTCTTGACGGTATGAGCATGGAGCGCATTGAAAAGCTCATTCAGAAGCTGAGAGACCACTCATACCAGCCGAACCCTGCAAGGCGTGTTTATATTGCGAAGAAAAACAGCAGTAAAAAGCGCCCATTGGGGATTCCGTCAACGGACGATAAACTGTTACAGGAAGTTGTCCGTATGATACTTGAAGCAATCTATGAGCCGACATTCTCTGATAATTCACATGGTTTCAGACCGAAAAGAAGTTGCCACACAGCGTTAAAAGAAATCGTAACGCTGTTCACTGGTGCAAAGTGGATAATCGAAGGAGACATTAAGGCTTGTTTTGACAGCTTCGACCACCATATCACAATACAGCTTTTGAGAAAGCGCATAAAAGATGAAGCGTTCATATCGCTGATGTGGAAGTTTCTAAGGGCAGGATATATGGAACAGTGGACATACCATGAAACGTACTCCGGCAGTCCACAAGGCTCCGGTGTCAGTCCGATACTTGCCAACATCTATCTGAATGAACTTGATGAGTTCATGGCAAGGATGAAAAAGAGTTTTGACAAAGGCGATACAAGAAGCCGTAAAGTCCACAAAGACCATGATAAGGTACGCTGGGCTTATCGGAAAGCGCAGAAAAATCTGGAAATAGAGCGCACAGAAGCAAACCTAGCAGCATTTAAAGAAGCAAGGAAAGTGATGTTGTCCACACCACATTTAGACGAGATGGATGAGAATTACAAAAGACTTCAATACAACCGTTACGCTGACGATTTCCTGATTTCAATAACAGGTTCAAAGCAGGATGCTGAAAATATCAAGGAACAGGTAAAGATATTTCTAAAAGACAAGCTAAATCTCACAATGTCGGAGGAGAAAACTCACGTTACCCATTCCTCTGAAAAGGTGCGGTATCTTGGATACGACATAAGAATATCAAGAAGTCAGGACACAAAGCGGACGAAAAAAGGTCTGCAACGGGTGTGGTATGGAAAAGTGCAGTTATATATGCCGAAAGAAAAATGGATTGCGAAACTGCACGAATACGGTGCGTTTAAAATCAAAAAAGACGAAAACGGCAAAGAGATTTGGAAGCCACTCCACAGAGGGGCGCTTATGCCATTAGACGATGTGGCAATCATCAGTAAATATAATTCTGAAATCAGAGGATTGTACAATTATTACAGGTTAGCAATCAATGTATGCAATCTGGGGAAATTTCATTCTATCATGCGTGGAAGCTGTTTAAAGACGTTGGCGGCAAAATATAATTCTTCTGTTATGAAGATGTATAAGAAATACCGTAGCGTAAAGGGCGACTTTGGCGCAGATTACAAAACCAAGAGTGGAACAAAGCGGTGTGAGTTTTACAATGAAGGATTTAGGCGTAATAACAATATCGCACCTGAATTTGTAGACATTATGCCGAAATACAGAGGGCAGATAAAACCGAATAGTCTTGCAGGACGTTTAAAAAGCGGACAATGCGAGATGTGCGGAGCAAACCCCGTGAAAGTGTATATGCACCATGTAAAGCGCTTAAAAGATTTGAACGCTGATAATGAATTTGATGAACTGATGTTACTGAAAAGGCGGAAGTCATTGGCTCTCTGCCCGAAATGCTACGAAGAAGCAAAGACAAAATCACTTAAACTATGAAAGATGGCGAGCCGTGTACATCGAGAGGTGTAAGCACGGTTCTGGAGGGGGTTACGCCAAGACCACGGACGAAAGGAAGTATGGCGTGGCGTTTCCTACCTTATGAGCTGTACTCAGTGCAGAGGTATTTGCAGTATGACACCCTTCTGCGGAATGGTCTGCAGCATTTTGATGCGTGGGCTTCCACCTTTGGGGAAACCATTACCGCACTGGAACTTGCCCCGGAGGGAACGAATTATCGAGCTAAGACAAGGTTTGCCAAGTTCCACAACCTGCCGGAGTTAATGCAGATGTTCCGTGAGATTGCAGACATTCAGACTGCCGATATGCTAAAACTGCCCGTGCCGAAAGTGAATTACCACAATATCAAGGTGGCTCCCAGTGAAATCCAGAAAGAGATGGTAGGTTCCCTTGCCAAACGAGCCGAAAAAGTCAGGGCGAGGGCTGTGGAGCCGCAGGTCGATAATATGCTCAAGATCACGAATGACGGAAGAAAACTGGCACTCGACCAGAGGCTGATCGACCCGATGCTGCCGGACGATACGGGGAGCAAGGTCAATGCCTGCGTGGACAATGTGCATCGTATCTGGGAGGAACACGCTGACACAAGGGCGGCGCAGCTTCTGTTTTGCGACCTCTCCACACCGAAGGGCGACGGAACTTTTAATGTTTATGACGATATACGGGAGAAGCTCATACAGCGTGGCATCCCCGCCGAGCAGATACGGTTTATCCACGAAGCAGCTACCGACGCCAAGAAAAAGGAGCTGTTCGCAAAGGTGCGAAGCGGCGAGGTGCGTATCCTCTTAGGTTCAACCCAGAAGATGGGCGCAGGGACAAATGTGCAGGACAGACTCATTGCTATCCATAATTTAGACTGTCCGTGGCGTCCTTCCGACCTTGAACAGCGGCAGGGGCGCATTGAAAGGCAGGGCAACAGGTTCCCGGAAGTGGAGGTTTACCGTTATGTGACGGAACAGACTTTTGACGCATACCTCTATCAGTTGGTGGAGTCTAAGCAGAAATTTATCAGCCAGATCATGACCAGTAAAAGCCCTGTGCGTTCTGCCGAGGATGTGGACGAAGTGGCGCTATCCTTTGCGGAGGTCAAGATGCTTGCCACGGGCGATGAGCGTTTTAAGGAAAAAATGGACTTGGATATTCAGGTGTCCAAGCTGAAAGTTCTGAAACAGAGTTACCTTTCCGAGCATTACGACCTTGAGGACAAGATACTGAAATACTATCCGAAGAAAGTCAAAGAATATGAAGAATATATCGAGGGATATTCGCAGGATGTGAAAGTTGCTGAGCAGCATCAGGCGGCGGGCGAGGAAAAGTTCTGCCCGATGACACTGAAAGGTGTGGTCTACACTGAAAAAGCAGACGCAGGCGAAATGCTCCTTGCGGTATGTAAGGGAAATCCTCTGTCCGCACCCGTGGAGATTGGCAGCTACCGGGGCTTTCGTATGGAGGTCTACTATGATACTCTAAATGCCCACTATTGCCTGAACTTATGCGGAAAGATGAAGCATACTGTTTCATTGGGAACGGACGCTCTGGGCAACCTGACCCGAATAGAAAACGAGATTGCCAAGTTCCCTGCCAGACTGGACGCCGCCAAGACAAAAAAGGCGGAGACACTGGAGCAGATCGAGAACGCCAAAGCTGAATTTGCCAAGCCTTTCCTCTATGAAGCAGAGTTGAAAGAAAAGACAGAAAGGCTCAATGCTCTGAATATTGAGCTGAATTTGGACGAAAAAGATACGCCCGTAATGGACGCAGAACCTGAGCAAAGTGAGGAACAGCCCGAAAAAAGAAGTCCTGCCCATGTCCGCTGACTTTACTGCTTGCACATTTGTCATGAGAAAATCTGGGCAGTATAATAGAGAAGGAAAGAACAATCGGAGGTGGAAAAGATGTCGGATGCTTTCAGATTTGAAACATTTGTGGATGTGCATAGCAATATCTTTGAGGAATATTTAAGCTCAGTCATAGGAAAACTGCCAAAGGACAATGAGGAATACCGTGCTATCTGGGACAAAATACAAGCGATTTATGAACGGTATCCGAGAGTGCTTGCGGTCTTTGACATGGAAAAGGCATCGGACTTGACCGGGGAAGAATGTCAGGCTCTCATTGAAGTCTTAGAGTTGAAAAACAAGCTGACGGATATAGAAATGCAGATGGTGTACTTCCGGGGCTGCTATGATGGCGTAGGATATTTGAAAAAGGCAGGAATTATATAGCGTACTGACCGAGCAAAAGGCGGCGTTGGCGTAAGTGCTGATGCCGCCTGATTTACATAGATATTGAGATGGAAAATTATATAAGTATGTGGTATTATCTAATTTATGGAGAGGTAAAATTATGTATATAGATACTCATACAAAAGAGACAATGGAAGCCTCTATTTGTTCGTATTTTGGAATTACACTTAAAGATTTAAATAATTTGTTTGAAATTGCCGAAAATGAGGCACGGCAAGATAAATTTATAGATGGAGACAAATTAAATAAAATATTTAACTCTTTTATAAAAACTCACTTTCCGAAGTTGCTGATAGATGAAGTTTTATTTTTCCATTTGAGTCGTAGACTGAATAATGCAAAAGATGTTAATGTAGGGAATAATCTTTTTGATTTACTATCAACAGAAAATGAAATGACATCATTCTTGAAGGAACATGATGTTGAATTTAGGGTTGCGGATAAGCATTTGAATTTAATTTATAAGGGTAAGGAAGTATCACTTGAAGATGCTAATCAAAATCATGTTTCATATTTACGATGGCGTTTAGGATATATTTCCAACAGAATAGATTTTTGTTTTAATGGTTTTTTACTCAAAGATTTATTATATCGTAATAGTTATGCGAGGGAACTTTACGATGTCCCAGAATTTATTGGAACTTTGGCGACATTTTTGAAACGACGAGACATTGGAACAGATTATTTTGAGAACGGAACATATTATTGTTTTGAATACTGTGTTCCGTTAGAGAAAATTATGTTTGATGATAACGAAAAATTAGAAACAGAGAAGAAAAGGATATATCTGTTAAACCAAATTTTGAATAGACTTTATGAGTATTATTCATCAGATATTAGATATATGTTCGACCACGACAATCCAATAATCAGACTTGCTGATGATGAAACTATGCCGCAAGAATATTTTATTAAAAAAGAAGAAATTACTTGGGATATGTTAAAATAAAATGTTTTTGTATAAAGCTATTTCTTACCATCGCATAAATAGTTAAAGGAGGTTGTTGAAATAATTGACAGTGTTGAATATATACAATATATAGTGTTTTACTGAAGATAAAAATCAAAATGTAGTTGACAAATATATGAAGTTCTTGTAAAATCTGTTAATATAATGGAAACACATTTACTATTTACTAAAGATAAAATGCTCGATTAAAGTACGAGAATAAAACTTTTTGTGAATAGGAGATGTGTTTTTTATTGTGTACGATTCAAAAAAGGAGGTTTTTATGGGTAATTTATACAGAATTATTAGTTTTCCCACATTCGTTAATATGATTGAAAATGAGGTGGAGAGATTTGTTAATCCAACATCATGGGAAGATACTTATGAAGGGTATATGCTTAGAATGATGGAAAAATCAGAGAATAGAAAAAAGGTAGTTGAAGTATTATTTGATATAATATCTCCTAATAAAATCGAAGATGTTATTACAAATTATCTGAAGTTATGGGCGGCAAGATGGCTGTGTTATGGACAATGCTGGAGTAAAACAGATGAAAGTGATGCAATGTGGAGAATTTATTGTTATGATAAAATGGCTGTTAGAATTGAAACAACAGAGGATGAAATATATTTCTTATTAAATCATTCAAATCTACCAAAAACATTTGTGACTGAAATTAGAGATGTTAAGTATGATTTAGATAGCGAAAATATTTTAAAATCTCAGGCACAAGTTTTAAAAGAATGTAAAAAGACAGTAGACCCTTTCTTTCACAAAAGACAGGCTTTTGAGCATGAAAATGAAAAAAGAGTAATTATCTTTGATAAAGAAAAGTCTGCTATTACAGGTTTTACAGCAAAAGGAGCAACTTTCAATTTCCATAAAAATAATCAGGAAATACCATTAGATAAAAGGCTGCTTTTTTCAAAAATAGAGGATGAAATAATTAAAATGCAATATCCATATGATGAGGAAAATTTAAAAAGCGAAATGTTTATTAAAATTCCCGATATTTCTCGATATATTAAAAGCGTTATGGTTCATCCACAAGCAGACGATTGGATAGCAAGTTTGGTTGAAAAGATTTGTAACAGAGTTGGAATAAAATGTGTGGGTAAATCCCATATGTATGACAAATTGGTATAAAGTTTATTACATAGCCGAGAGGTTTTCACTGCGAAAATCCCTCGGCTTTTTCTATTTGAAGGGAGGTAAAAAGATTGCATGAGAACCAGACGACCTTATGTGCAGATCGACCCGGACGAGCTTGAAAGGATCAGGCAGATCGACCTGCTCACTTACCTGAGAGAGTTTGAGCCGAGTAATGTCGAAGAGGTCAAAGGCACGACAAATGTGTACCGTACCGTTGACCACGACAGCCTGAAAATCTCCAATGGCAAATGGTTTTGGTGGTCGCAAGGCTTTGGCGGCTACTCTGCCTTTGACTATCTGATAAAAGTCAGGAATTACTCTTTTATGGAAGCGGTGGAAATCCTCACAGGGAAAGAACTGTCAGGCTGGACGCCGCCACCGCCAAAGGTGGAAAAAAATGAGCCAAAGGTGCTGCTCCTGCCGCCAAAATATCAGGACAGCAGCAGGGTAACGCAGTATCTTTTTGGGCGTGGTATTGACTACCAGATTATTCAGGAGTGCATTGCGGACGGTATGATTTTTGAGAGCAGCGGGCGTTACCACAATGCTGTTTTTGTCGGGAAGGACGAAACCGGGACGCCAAAGTATGCCGCCTACCGTGGCTTAGGGAACAGCACCTTCAAAGGGGACGCATCGGGAAGCGACAAGCGGTATTCCTTCCGCCTGCTTGCAAGAGAGCCTTGTAAGTCGGTACATTTGTTTGAAGCTGCTATTGATCTGCTCTCCTATGCCACATTTCTCAAGTGCGAAGGAAAGGACTACAAAGCGGAAAACCTGCTCTCTTTATCGGGTGTGTATCAGCCAAAGAAAGAGATTAAGGACAGCAAAGTCCCCATTGCCCTCTCCATTTTCCTTGAGAAAAATCCGCAAATCAAGACCATTTACCTGCATCTGGACAATGACAAAGCAGGCAGGCTCTGTACAAAGACCTTAAAAGGGCTGCTCGGAAATGACTATGAAATCGTTGATGACCCGCCGCCCATCGGCAAGGACTTCAACGATTTTTTGTTGTCCTATCTGGGGATTTCCAGACAGAACAATGCCCGTGAAAGGAGGGATGCCCGTTGATTGTCTGCTGAAAACGCAGCCCTGAAACCCGATCCTAAACTCAAAAAATCAAAATATGAAAGCGAGGAAAATGCAATGAACAAGTATGATGTTACCCTGACCGCCCACTATGAAAAGACCGTTTCCGTCTATGCCGATACCCCGGAGCAGGCAAAGGAAAAGATTGAAACCGTCCTTTTTGATACGGATATTATCCAGTTCTCTGACGAGGATTTTATCGGTGGAGACGCCGCCATCCTTGTCGCTGACGAGGGAAAGCCAGATAAGGACGAGTGTTCCGACGAGGACGACTGCTCTGAGTATGATGACTGCTCGGACTGCCCGTACTTCTGTCCCGTATGTGGGGAGTGTATGTGTGAGGACGAGTGCGAAGATTGATATGTCTTACCAAGCACTGAATTTGGTTATCCATCCGGCGACGGATACCAAATTCGCTTGTCAGGGGGATGCCCCTGAAACCCCTCTTTAAGAAGAAAGGAAGAAAAAGGATGAGTGAATTTTTAGCTTTTATGGGAGGCGCACTGTTTGGCGTTGCCCTGATGTGCTGTTTGCAGATCAACAGACTTGCCGACAACAGAAAGTAGGTGGAGGATGCGGAAACGAAATGTCCAGATCCTTTTCAGGATGACCGAGGAAGAAGCGGAATATCTCTATGACCTTGTGCGCAAGTCGGGATATTCCAAAGAAGCCCTGCTCCGTGCGATGGTCAAAGGCTATCGGCTCTGCGAGAAGCCTGACCCTGAGTTTTATAAAATCCTGCGGGAGCTGTCCGCCATCGGCAACCGTATCAATCAGCTTGCCGCCAAAGCCAATGCCCTTGATTATATCGACACCCCAATGCTTCAGGAGGAAGCGGCAAGGTGGCGGCAGTTCCAGACGGATGTGCGCAAAGCTTATCTGCTCCCGAAACGGGGATCAGGATAATGGCGGTGTGTGAGATATGGGATGTGCGTGGCAGGCTCGACCACCCGATAGACTATGCCGAGAACCCGGAAAAGACAATCAACCCCAAGTACACGGAAACGGAGCTGCAGGCTCTGGTGGATGTGATGGAATACGCTACCAATCAATATAAGACGGAAAAGCGGTATTTTGTCACGGGCGTCAACTGTGACCCGGCTTATGCCAGAGACGAAATGATGATTGCCAAGCAGCAGTGGAACGATGAAAGTGAGATTGTCTGCTATCACGGTTTTCAGAGCTTCAAGCACGGGGAGGTCACGCCGGAGGTAGCCCATGAGGTTGGCGTAAAGTTAGCCGAGAAAATGTGGGGCGACAGATTTCAGGTGGTGGTGGCGACCCACTTAAATACCGAGTGCCTGCATAACCACTTTGTCGTCAACTCCGTTTCTTTTGTGGACGGAAAGCATTATTACGACAATAAAGCCAACCTGCGGCTGCTGCGTAAGCGTTCTGATGAGCTGTGCCGGGAATATTCCCTCTCCGTTATCGAACATCCAAGTGGGAGGAAAAAGCCCTATGCCCTCTACCAAGCGGAAAAGCAGGGACTTCCCACACGGGACACGGTGGCAAGGCAGGCGGTGGATGAAGCCATCTCCAAGTCCTTTACGCTCCGGGATTTTGACAGACAGATGGCGGAAATGGGCTACCGATGCAGCTTTGACCCTAATCATAAATACTGGACGATTATGGGGAAAGGATGGAAACGCCCTAAGCGGCTGTACCGGCTCGGAGAGGACTATACCAACGAGCGCATTATGGAGCGTATCAATGAAAATTCCTATGCGGTCAAGTTCGCTCCTTTTGCGAAAGCGGATAAGACCGTCCGGGTGCTGCGTGTCCGTGGCTCATTAAAGGACGCAAAGAAGATTGGCGGCTTGCGTGGGCTGTATCTCCATTACTGCTACAAGCTCGGCATTCTGCCGAAACGAAAACAGAATTACGCAAGGCTTCATTATCTCTTAAAGGACGACCTTTTGAAGATGGACGCCATTGCGCAGGAAACAAGGCTGCTCTGCCGACATCACATTGATACAGCGGAGCAGCTTTTGTCATATAAAGGCTCTCTGGAGACGGAACTTAATGAGCTGACCGAAAAGCGCAAGGGGCTTTATTCCCTCTCCCGCAAATCAGACGGGGCAGAAAAAGAAGCGGTCAAGGCTCAGATTTCCCAAATCACAGAGAGGTTAAAAATCATCCGAAAGGAGGTCAGGCTGTGCGGGGGCATCGAAGCCCGAAGCGGTGTCCTGAAAGAAAAGTTATCGACCATACGGGCAGACGAAGAACAGCAAAGAAAGGAGTTGATGGCAGATGAACACAAGCGGCGACGCAGCAGAACAAATCGTGAGGATGAGCTTGGAGGGATTTGAGGTCGCTGCCAAAATCACGGGGGCAGGCGCAAAAAATATCGCTGTCCTGCTTTACGCTATCCTGAAGGAAGAAAAAAAGACCAAAGGGAAAGCAAGGCTTACGAGTATGCTCCGTTCCGGCAAGGAACTGAAAGTGTTCACGGTCAAGCAGAGTGACTTAAAAAAGTTTACGCAGGAAGCCAAGAAATACGGTGTCCTCTACTGCGTCCTCACTGACCGGCAGAACAAAGACCCCAATGCGGAGGTAGATGTAATTGCCCGTGCAGAGGACGCATCGAAAATCAACCGTATCAAGGAACGCTTTGACCTTGCGGCGGTGGATACCGCTTCTATCGTGAACGAAGCGGAGAAATCCAAAGAAGCAAAGGCTGCCCCGCCGGAGCCGGAAGTGACAACGCCGGAGAAAGCGGAAAAAGACAAGCTGCTTGATGAGCTGATGGGAAAGCCCATCCAGAAGGAGGAAAATTCCCCAAACCCCTCAGTGGCAAAGACAGAAAAATCCCCTCAGTCCGAGCCTACCTCAGAGCAGCGAGGCAATACCACCGAGGGGATTACTAAACGGGCAGATAAGCCGTCTGTCCGTGGGGAACTGCGACAGATCAGGGAAAGCCGAAAGGCGCAGGAAAAGGAAAAAGAGAAAAACCCTGCGCCGGAGCAAATCGGGCATTCCGAAAATGCAAAACCGTCCACCCGAAAGACCGAGCATAAGCAGCCCCCGAAGCGCAGGAAAACGAAAAAATCGAAAGGAACAAGATAATGAGTATTTATGATGTGTTCAGCGGAAGCAAGCCCTTTGACAAAGCGGAATGGGCGGCGCAGAAACAGGCACAGAGAAAGGAAGCCTATGAGCTGATTGACAACACCTGCCTTGAGATGGCTTCCGGCGGCGATGCGTTCCGCAGCTATCTGGAGGTGCAGGGGCGTTTTGACCGTTATTCTGTAAATAATGCTATTCTGGTATCCGCCCAGATGCCTGAAGCTACACAGCTTAGGGAAAAAGCAGTATGGAAATCCAATCGTATCTATGTGAACAAGGACGCCCAGAAAGTCATTATCCTTGAGCCGGGAAAGGAATATACCCGTGAGGATGGTTCAAAGGCAGTAGGCTATAACGCAAAAGAGGTTTATGATATTTCCCAGACCTCGGCGGCAGGCAGAGGTCAGGAGCAGGAGTCAAAATCCATGCGGGAACTTGTGGCGGCTTTGGTGGACGCAAGCCCCGTTCCTTTTGTCCCTGTTGACGACCTTGAACTCCCCGCTTTTTATGACAGTTCGCAGGAAGCAATCTTTGTCCGCAAGGGACTTTCCGAGCAGGAACTGTTCGTGGGAATGGCGCAGGAGACAGCGGCGGCAATCTTTGATTTCAAGCACAATGAGAGCCGGGACAGTTCCAATTTCAAAGCCTACTGCGTGGCGTATATGACCGCATCCCGCTATGGCGTAGATACCAGAGGTTTTGACTTTAGCAGGCTTCCCGGCAAGTATGCGGAAATGGAAACGCAGGACTTTAAGGCGGAGCTTGGCGGGATGCGTGATGTGCTGAGCGAAATCCAGACGGAAATATATAAGAGCCTTGAGAAGAACAAGACCGCCAGATCCAAAGAGCAGGCAAGGTAAAGGAGGGACTGGCTATGAAAGAGGAACGATACCACCTGACTCTTGACCGATATGATAAGAATATCGTCATCAATGCCTTGAATACCCTGCGGACACAGCAGATACAGGAGGAACGCCCCACCGATCCTGTGGATGAGCTGATCAGCAAGGTGGCACACGCCCCGACCAAAAAGATAAAGGTTGTTCCGTGCAGGTGCAATGAGGAACGATAACCAGAAAGCGGGCATCATCCTTGCCGCCTGCGGTATCCTGCCAGTTGTGTGGATCGCTCTGCTTACAGCTCCTTTTGTGAGCGGCGGTCTGGTAGAGGTCATACGGAATTTTCCCATAGCAATGCAAAACCCGTTTTCCATAACGGTATGTGAGGACAGTGTAAAGACTGTCCTTATTTTTTTGCTTGCTTATGGGATGGGCATCGGCATCTACTTCTCCACACGAAGGAACTACCGCAGGCGGGAGGAACACGGTTCAGCAAAGTGGGGCGACGCCAAAACGCTGAACAAAAAATACGCTGACAAGAATTTTTCCGCTAATAAGCTGCTGACCCAGACTGTCCGTATTGGTCTGAACGGGAAAAAACATCGCAGGAACCTGAATATTTTAGTTTGCGGCGGAAGTGGTGCGGGAAAGACCCGCTTCTACTGCAAGCCCAACGCCATGCAGTGTGACGCTGAAACTTCAATGGTCATCTTAGACCCTAAAGGGGAAATCGTGCGGGATGTAGGCGGTCTGCTTGAAAAGAAAGGTTATGAGGTGCGTGTCCTTGACCTTATCAATATGCACCGCAGCCATTGCTACAATCCCTTTGTCTACCTGCGGGACGACAATGATGTACAGCGCTTAGTGACCAATCTTTTCAAAGCGACCACGCCAAAAGGAAGCCAGTCCCAAGATCCGTTCTGGGACACAGCGGCGAGTATGCTGCTCCTTTCCCTGATATTTTATCTGAAATACGAAGCGCCCACGGATGAGCAGAATTTCCCGATGGTCATGGAACTTTTGCGGGCAGGCGAAGTACGGGAGGACGACGACAGCTATGTCAGTCCACTGGATGAACTGTTTGACCGTCTGGAGATGGTAAACCCGGAGCATATCGCACTGAAATACTACCGGGACTATCATTCAGGCTCGGCTAAGACCTTAAAGAGCATCCAGATCACTCTTGCCGCAAGGCTTGAGAAGTTCAATCTGGAGAGCCTTGCGGGGCTTACTGCCACGGATGAGCTTGACCTGCCCTCTCTGGGCGAGAAAAAGGTGGCTCTGTTCGCTTTGATACCCGACAACGATACGAGCTTTAACTTCCTTGTGTCGATTTTATACACGCAGCTTTTCCAACAGCTTTTTTATCTTGCCGACCACAAGTACGGGGGAAGCCTGCCCGTCCACTGCCATTTCATCATGGACGAATTTGCCAATGTTTCGCTGCCGGACGACTTTGACAAAATTTTGAGTGTTATGCGGTCAAGAGGTGTGTCCGTATCTATCATCCTGCAGAACATGGCGCAGCTCAAGGCATTGTTTGAAAAGCAATGGGAAAGCATTGTGGGTAATTGCGACAGCTTCTTGTATCTGGGCGGCAATGAGCAAAGTACCCATAAATATGTTTCTGAGCTTTTAGGCAAGGAAACCATTGACACGAACACCTATGGAAAAAGCGAGGGGCGCAGCGGGAGTTATTCGACCAACTACCAGATTTCAGGGCGTGAGCTTCTGGACGCTTCTGAGGTGCGGATGCTCGATAACCGTTATGCGCTTCTGTTTATCCGTGGGGAGCGACCTGTGATGGACTTGAAATATGACATCCTAAAGCACCCTAATGTGAAGCTGACAACGGATGGCGGTCAGCCGCCTTATCTCCACGGAGAGCCGACGAAGGCTGTGGCGACCATTGTATTTGACAGTGAGATACCAGAGGACGCTGTGAAACTGGAGGAAGTCAGCACATCCTATGAACTTCTGTCCGAGGAGGACTTGGAAGAATTATTCAACATCTAAAGGAGGATTTATTTATGAGAATTTTCAAGCGCAATGAGAACAAGGAAACCGGGAAACTGCCGATGGGCAGAAAGAGCAGGAAAGCGTTTGCGGTCTATGTGGCGGCTGTGCTTTGTATGACCTGCTTTACCACCACCGCCTTTGCTGCCAGTGACCCGCTTACTGTCGTCAACAATCTCTCCGATTTTATCTTTGGTCTTATCAGGGCAATCGGTATGATCTTGCTCGGTTTTGGTATCGTGCAGATCGGTCTGAGCTTAAAATCCCACGATCCGTCCCAGAGGGCGAACGGTTTTCTGACCCTTGCGGGCGGCGTCATCATCACTTTCGCAAAGGAAATCCTGACGCTGATTGCAGGCTAAAGTAACAGTAGTATCAAACGGGATAAGGTGGCGGGAGCAGGTTTTGTATATCTGCTCCCGTTTCCTGTTCCATTCAGGAGGTGGTCATTTTATCGAAACGCAAAAGAAATATAACATCATCTATGCTGACCCCCCGTGGCGTTATCGGCAGAAAAACCTTTCCGGGGCTGCGGAACACCATTACAGCACGATGAGCGTGGAGGAAATCTGTCGGCTCGATGTGGCGTCGGTGGCAGCGGATGATTGTGTGCTGTTCCTGTGGGCGACTTTTCCTCAATTACAGGAAGCATTGCAGGTAATCAGGGCGTGGGACTTTAAATATAAGACCATAGCTTTCCTCTGGCTGAAACAAAATAAGAGCGGAAAGGGATGGTTTTTTGGTCTGGGCTTCTGGACAAGGGGCAACGCTGAGATCTGCCTGCTTGCTACAAGAGGCAAGCCCCGCAGAAAATCTAACCGAGTCCATCAGTTTATCATCAGCCCTCTGCGTCAGCACAGTCAGAAACCGAGTGAAACCAGAGAAAAAATCGTCGAACTTATGGGAGAACTGCCACGGTTGGAGCTGTTTGCCCGTGAGAAAGCCGATGGATGGGACACTTGGGGAAATGAAATCGAATGTGATGTTGCAATAGACAGCAGACCAGAGACAACGGGAGGTGGTTTATGTGTCTGATAACTGGGTCGTACAGAATTTACAGAACGCTCTGGATACTTGGAATGAGAAACTGGCGGAAATCTGGCAGCTCATTACACAGTCCCCGGAGGAATTTAAAGGCGGTACGATATGGAGCGTCATCGTGGACATCCACGGTGCGGTGCAGGCAATCGGGCTTGCGCTTTTAGTGCTGTTCTTTGTGGTTGGTGTGGTCAAGACCTGCGGCAGCTTTGCCGAGGTCAAGAAACCTGAACACGCTGTGAAATTATTTATCCGCTTCGCTCTTGCCAAAGGCGTCGTGACCTATGGCTTGGAGCTGATGATGGCACTCTTTACGATCGTGCAGGGGCTTATTTCGACGATTATGAACGCCGCAGGCTTTGGCTCGGCAAGTGAGACCGTCTTGCCGCAGGAAATCGTGGACGCTATTGAGGACTGCGGCTTTTTTGAGAGTATCCCTTTATGGGCAGTCACGCTGATCGGCGGGCTTTTCGTCACAGTGCTGTCATTCATTATGATCATGTCCGTTTACGGGAGATTTTTCCGATTATACCTTTATACCGCAATCGCTCCCGTCCCGCTCTCCACCTTTGCGGGAGAGCCAAGTCAGAATGTGGGAAAGAGCTTCATCAAATCTTATGCCGCTGTCTGCCTTGAAGGGGCGATCATCGTGCTTGGCTGTATCATCTTCTCCCTCTTTGCGGCTTCTCCGCCTGCGGTTGACCCGGACGCTGCGGCAGTGTCTATGGTATGGAGTTATATCGGGGAGTTGGTATTTAATATGCTCGTCTTAGTCGGTGCGGTCAAAATGGCAGACCGTGTTGTCCGTGAAATGATGGGCTTATAAACTCTGAAAGTGAGGTTGACAGATGAAGTTAAGTAAAGAAAAAATGTGGCGGTCATCCGAAAGAGCCATGAAACGGACGAAAGGGTATCAGGAATACAGGGAGTTCTGGCAGGATGAAAATTATGAACTTGCGTATGTGCTTGCTAAAGGTAGAAATCCATGTGCAGAGGATATTATTGCTGTAGCCATGTATGAGGATGATGCAATTCAGTTTTTCCCGTTCACGGGCAGGGAGGAAATTGACCTCTGGGGCTTTAACTTTGACCGTGATCTGTTTGAGTATCTGGAAGCAGGATATGAGATTGCAGGTATGGCAATGGACAGTCATCTGAATGTATGGTACACCATTGCGGCATGGCATAACGGATATATCGAACATGATAAAGGGATGCAGAAATATCTCGGATATTGTAAGAGAAATGGCATCACGGAAGAAAAAATGAAAAAAGAGGTTGGCTATTCTGGTATGGATGTGATGACACTTTATGACTCGAAAGCTGACCGTTCAAAAAGCCATCATAAGGATATGGAACGATAGGAGGTGCTTTTCATTTGGAAGTCAAGATCAATAAAGAAATCCGTAACTATACGGAGTCAATGTTTTTTGGACTGTCGCTGCGGCAGTTCATTTTTTCTGTCCTTGCCTGCGGTGTGGCAGTCGGCTTGTATTTCCTGCTCCGTCCCCACTTTGGTACGGAAACACTGAGCTGGATGTGTATCTTAGGGGCAGCGCCTTTTGCCCTGATCGGCTTTGTAAAATACAACGGGATGACCGCCGAGCAGTTTTTATGGGCGTGGATTAAATCGGAATTTCTGATGCCCAAAAGACTGCTCTTTTCTCCCGACAATCTCTATTATGAAGCCCTAAAAGAAACTATCCAAGACCACGAAAGGGAGGCTATGGGTATAAAAAAGAAACGCAAAGCCCAGACAAAAAAATCCAAAAAGCAGGGAGGTAAACGCTGATGAAAACTTTAAGGACGCTGTTCAAGCAGGATAAAGAAAAATTTGTCGTTCCCAAATCCGTACAGACCGTCATTCCCATCAAGACCATCTGGGAGGACGGTATTTTTCTTGTAGGTAAGAACAAATACGCTAAGACATTCAAGTTTGAGGACATCAATTACGCTGTGGCGAGCAGGGACGATAAAGAAGCAATGTTTCTGGAATACTCGGAACTACTCAATGCCCTCGACAGCGGAGCCACCACGAAAATCACAATCAATAACCGCAGACTTAATAAGGTGGATTTTGAACAGACCATCCTGATCCCAATGGCGGAGGACGGTCTGGATAAATACCGCAAGGAATATAACAAGATGCTGCTCGACAAAGCAACAGGGGCAAACTCTATTGTGCAGGATAAGTATGTGACCATTTCCGTCTCCAAGAAAAACCTTGAGGAAGCGAGGAACTACTTTGCCCGTGTGGGCGCAGACCTGATTGGGCATTTCTCAAGGCTCGGCTCAAAATGCACGGAGCTTGACGCAGGCGAAAGACTGCGCATCTTCCACGACTTCTACCGAACGGGCGAGGAAACAGCCTTTACCTTTGATATGGTACAGAGTATGCGGAAAGGTCACGATTTCAAGGATTTTATCTGCCCCGACACCTTTGAATTTGAAAGCGACTATTTCAAAATGGGCGACCGATACGGGCGTGTCATCTTCCTGCGGGAGTATGCCGCCTATATTAAGGACAGTATGGTATCCGAGCTTTGCGAGTTAAACCGGAATATGATGCTCTCCATTGATGTTGTCCCCGTTCCCACAGATGAAGCGGTCAGGGAGGTGGAAAACCGTCTTCTCGGCGTAGAGACAAATATCACGAACTGGCAGCGGAAGCAAAACCAGAACAACAATTTTTCAGCGGTCATCCCCTATGACCTTGAGCAGCAGCGCAAGGAAAGCAAGGAATTTCTGGACGATCTGACGACCCGTGACCAGAGGATGATGTTCGCTGTCATTACGATGGTGCATACCGCTGACAGCAAAGAGCAGCTCGATAACGACACGGAAGCCCTGCTCACGACTGCCAGAAAGCATCTGTGCCAGTTTGCGGTACTGAAATATCAGCAGATGGATGGGCTGAACACTGCGCTCCCCTTTGGTGTGCGCAAGATTGACGCTATGCGTACCCTGACCACGGAGAGCCTTGCGGTATTTATCCCCTTCCGTGTGCAGGAAATCTACCACAAGGACGGTGTGTATTACGGGCAGAATGTCATCAGTAAAAATATGATTATCGCTAACCGCCGCCACCTGCTCAATGGCAACTCCTTTATCCTCGGTGTATCAGGAGCAGGAAAATCCTTTACAGCAAAAGAGGAAATGACGAACATTATTCTCACAGACCCTAATGCGGATGTGATCATCATCGACCCGGAACGGGAATATTCCCCGCTTGTCAGGGCGATGCAGGGAGAGGTTATCCATATCTCCGCCACAAGCGACAACCACATCAACGCTATGGATATGAACTCGGATTATGGAGACGGAGCAAACCCCGTTATCCTGAAATCCGAGTTTATTTTATCCCTCTGTGAGCAGCTGATCGGCGGCGCAAGTCTGGGGGCAAAGCAGAAATCCCTGATTGACCGCTGTACTGCCACGGTGTACCGCCATTATCAGCAGGGGAACTATCAGGGAACGCCGCCCACCCTGCAGGACTTCCGTGAGGAACTCTTAAGGCAGAACGAGCCGGAGGCGCAGGAAATCGCTCTTGCTATTGAGCTGTTTACGGATGGCTCTCTGAACACCTTTGCCAAGCTGACAAATGTGGATACCCACAGCCGCCTGATCTGCTATGACATTCTGGACTTAGGCAAACAGTTACAGCCTATCGGTATGCTCGTTGTCCTTGACAGCATCCTGAACCGTATCACGATGAACCGGGCGAAAGGCAGGAATACCTTTATTTTTATCGATGAGATCTATTTGCTTTTTCAGCACGAATACTCGGCAAACTTCCTCTTTACACTCTGGAAGCGTGTGCGGAAATACGGTGCGTACTGTACGGGTATTACCCAGAATGTAGACGACCTTTTACAGAGCCATACCGCAAGGACGATGCTTGCCAACAGTGAATTTATCATTATGCTCAATCAGGCGTCCACGGACAGACTGGAGCTTGCCAAGCTCCTGAATATCTCTGACCTGCAGATGGGCTATATCACGAATGTGGGCGCAGGTCAGGGACTTTTGAAAGTAGGAAGTTCTCTTGTCCCATTCGTCAATAAGTTCCCACGCAATACGGAGCTTTATAAGTTGATGACGACCAAGTTTGGAGAGGTCTAAGGGTGTGGAGAACAGAAAGGACACAGCTTATTTTGACCTGCGCAACCAGATTTACTGCTCAGACTGTATGGAGTTGATGGCGCATATCCCGGATGGCTTCGTGTCGTTGATCCTGACCGACCCGCCTTATGGCATCTCTTATCAGAACCATTTTACCAGACAGCCCCATAAGCGATTGGACGGGGACTGCGGGATAGATTATGAACGCTTTGCGTGGGAAAGCTACCGTATTTTGCGGGACAATTCCCACGCCTATTTTTTTACCCGGTTTGACTGCTATCCCTATCATTACGACTGTCTGCAGAAGGCGGGCTTTACGGTAAAGAATTGTCTGGTGGTGGAAAAAGGGACAGTTGGCGGTATTGGCGACCTGAAAGGCAGTTTTGCCAACAATGCCGAATGGATTATTTTCTGCCAGAAAGGGCGTCGGATATTTCAGCAGACGCAGCTATTGGAGAACCGCTACAAAGAAGGCACACAGTTCCATAAAGGCAGGGAGCCGAGCAAAAGATACAAAACAAGGTTTCCTGCCTGCTGGTTTGGGGCGGAATATCCAAAGGCGACCTATCATGCCATCTGGCAGAAACAAAATGGGATTTACCATCCCACCGTAAAAAGTGTGGAGTTTTTGTCGTGGCTGATACAGATTTCCAGTATGCCAAGCGAACTCGTCTTTGACGGTTTTATGGGAACGGGCAGCACCGTACTGGCTGCCCTGAAAAACAGCCGGGACTATTTGGGCGCAGAGATTGACCGTGAGTATTTCACGGTCGCACAAAAACGGATTAAGGAGGTATTTGAGAATGTCTAACATTCGCTTTCGCTCTGCGGAGCATCAGGATTTTTTTCTGGAAAATATGATGAAATGCAGGGTCAACGACTGCTATCATAGGGCATTTTTCTATGTTATGGGGATTGCCGGAGAAACGAGAAACAATATCAACCAGATGTTTGATTTTAAAAACGACTGTATTGTGCCGGAGGGGATGCACGCAGGTTGGCAGACAAGCGGTACGGTCAAGGTCTGCCACCTTGCCTTTAATCTCTGGAACGGATATGCCGAGGAAGGACGGGAACGGTATTTCACGCCGGAGGAACTTTTTTGCTGTGAATTTGCCCCTTATTTTATGGAAGGCATCAAGGTCAGGTATCCCGAATACTGCCGGGATTTGCCCGCACCGAAACAGAACAAGGACTATGCGAGATAGGAGGAATGAACCTATATGAAGAAATATAAATCTGTGATCTGTGTTGTTGCTGCCGCCTGCCTTTTAGGTCTGGCGGCTTTTAGCGTTTACCATATTTACGACCATTACGCACAGCTTGACGAACAGACGGAGGTTTTTGAGGATATAGCGGAGATTGTGGAGCAGGCTCCCGATGACGAGCCAGTGCCAGAGGATGTCCCCGTCAGCGAGGGCGAGAATGTTTTGGCGAAGTATCAGGAGCTGTACCTGCAAAACGAGGATATGGTCGGTTGGATTTCCATTGACGGAACGACCATCAATTACCCCGTGATGCAGACAAAGGATAATCCGAACTATTACCTCAAGCGGAATTTTGAAAAGGAATACAGTGATTTAGGTACTCCGTATATTCAGGAGGACTGCGACCTTTTAACGAGCGACAACCTTATCATTTACGGACACCATATCAGCGGAAACCGTATGTTTGGGGCGTTGGAAGATTACAAGTCCAAGAATTTTTATGAGGAACACAAGAATATCCGCTTTGACACGCTCACACAGCAGGGCGAATATGAAATCATAGCAGTATTTAAGACCGTGGCGTATAGTCCTGATGGCTTCCGCTACTATGATTTTGTCCATGCGGAAAGTGAGGAAGAATTTAACGCCTATGTAGAAACCTGCAAGGGACTTGCCCTTTACGATACGGGTGTGACCGCAGAATACGGAGATAAACTCATCACACTCTCCACCTGTGAATACTCTGCCGCCAATGGCAGGCTTGTGATAGTGGCAAAGCTGCTGAAATGACCTGACCGCAAAACTTCTGGGAAAGGAGGTTTTGTATGGCTGATATTAAGACCAGAGATGCGGTCAAAGGCACGATAAAGACACTGGATAAAGCGGCGGTTGCGTCCGAGCGGATGAAATCCGCTTACGCCAAGACAAAGGAAAAAGCGGAAGAAGGTTATTTTTCTGAGGAAAGCTCCCCGTCTGAATATGCGGGCAACCGTCTCTCGTCCTCTGCTGAGCGTATCACAAAAGAAGGCATCCATCAGTTTGACAAGCAGGGGCGAAAAGGTGTCCGGGAGACAAAGGAAAATATCATAAAGGCAAAGGACAAGATTGCCGATTTCAGGCAGCGCAGAGCAGAAAAAGCGATGTCGGGCAAGCAGGCAGGAGCACAGGTGCGCTATGGTACGCCATCCCCTTCCCCTGCCGCCCGGACGGAGAAAGCGGCACAGCAGGCAAACAGTACGATCAAGGGTACTGCCCGAAAAGCAAACAAGACGGTCAAAACCGCCGCTAAAGGTACGGTTAAGACGACTCAGAAAACCGTAAAAACAGCGCAGGCGACTTCAAAGGCGGCAATCAAGACCTCGGCTCAGGCGGCAAAGGCTTCGCAGGCAGCGGCACGGGCGTCTGTTAAGACCGCACAGCGGGCAGCGCAGGCGGCACGGATGACCGCAAGGGCTACCGTGATTGCCATAAAAGCTGCAATCCGGGCGACTCTGGCTGCGGTCAAGGCGATCATCGCAGGCACGAAAGCCCTGATAGCCGCTATAGCCGCAGGTGGTTGGGTGGCAGTTCTGGTCATTATCGTGATCTGCTTGATCGGACTGCTCGTCAGTTCAGTGTTTGGGATATTTTTTTCCGGGGAGGACTCCGGCACGGGAATGACGATGCAGACGGTCGTGCAGGAAATCAATACGGAGTATGAGAGCCGCCTCGACGAGATCAAGAGCGGCAATCCCCATGATACCCTTGAAATGTCGGGAAGCCGTGCAGTCTGGAAAGAAGTGCTTGCGGTCTATTCTGTTAAGATGACCACAGACCCGGACAATCCGCAGGAAGTGGCGACAATGGACGAAACCAAAAAGGGGCTTCTGACAGATATTTTCTGGGAGATGAACGAGATCAGCTCCCGCACGGAAACCAAGACGGAAACGCAGGTCATTGAAAGTGACGACGGTCATGGGAATATCGTGCAGACGGAAACTACCGTCACGCACACCTATCTGTATATCACAGTGACCCATAAGACCGCATGGGAAATGGCAGACCAATACGGTTTTAATGAAGAACAGAGGGAAATGCTCACGGAGCTGCTTGCTGATGAGAACAATTCCCTATGGTCGCAAGTGCTGTACGGCATCACAAGCGGCGATGGAGAAATCGTGTCCGTTGCCTTGTCGCAGGTCGGCAATGTTGGCGGTCAGCCTTATTGGTCATGGTACGGTTTTGGAAGCCGGGTGGAATGGTGTGCCTGTTTTGTGTCTTGGTGCGCCAATGAAAGCGGATATATCGACACGGGCGTAATCCCGAAATTCGCAGGATGTGTCTTAGGCTCACAGTGGTTTATGGACAGAGGACAGTGGCAGGATGGCAGCTTCGAGCCATCCGCAGGTCATATCATCTTTTTTGACTGGGAAGGCGATGGCGTGACCGACCATGTGGGCATTGTGGAACGGGTGGAAAACGGGACAGTCTATACCGTAGAAGGAAACTCCGGCGACTCCGTCCGTCAGAACAGTTATCCCATTGGCAGCAGCGTCATTTACGGTTACGGTGTACCAGCTTATTAAATTGTCAAAACTCAGCCGCTTACGGTCAGGCGGCTGAGTACATAAACAAATCTATTGTTTTATCGTTTTTCTGTATTCTCTTGGTAGCAATCCTGTAACACGTTGAAACTGTTTTGCAAAACTTTCCGACCGATCATACCCTACTGCTTGTGCGATTTCTGCAATGCTCAACTCAGTCCCTATTAGAAGGTGTTGGGCCTGTCCCATTCTTTTCTGTAAAATATAATCATAGAGTGTACAGCCAAAATATTCCTTAAAAGCGGCTTTCAGCTTAGTCTGTCCCATAAAGGAAATACGGCACAGCCTCTCAATCGGTACAGCAAAGGCATAATGATTGTCCAGATAAGCTGCAACTGCGGAAAGGTTCTCCTGATCCTGTTCCGTCAGACGCAGCTTCTTTTTCTTCTCCTGATTGCTTTTAGCCCGATCCATAATCAAAGAAACTGCTTCTAATATTTTGCCTTCATAAAACATCTTTGCCGTAAGGCCAGTCCCCCGATATCCCTCGATTTGCTTCAGCAAAGCAATCAATTCAGGAAAATCCGTCCCGATCTGCATTTTGCGAAATGCCTCACTTGGATCGATATATTCTCCCGGAAACTTCTGCTGTAAATACCGTTGATAAAACTCCGGCATGATTGTTAAGCTGATACTCTGCAGAGGAATGTTCTTGTGGTAAATCGCTTGATAAACTTTGTTTGTCTGTCCAATCTTTGCCTGCAAACTGTTAGGAGAAAGCTGACAGTAAGGATGAAATTCTTCGCCCGATACAGAGTTGTAATAAGTAACAGATAAAAATTCCGGCTCCGGACACTCTAACATAAAATCCTCAAGAAACAGAAAATTTCTAATTGTGATTTCAAACATATTTTCATAAAAATATACCCAAAAATGTCCATGCCCTTTATTCGCTTGTAGCGTGTAGCAGGTAAATTCACTATAAGGCTGCTTGTTTTCGTTATCTAAAAAGAATCCGCCATCAGAAAGCATGGAATGGTACATTTCTTTTATCGGTTTCATAGTCATCACCTGTAATACGCCGTTTGGACGAACTTATACGCCAATACGACGCTCCTTTCCAAAACCCATTGTGAAAGTAAAAGTCAAGTACTATACTTAGCAGTGGCGATTAGCTGGAACTAACCATTTGATATTGTAGCATATTCCGGCTGTTTTCACAAGGTAAAGGAGGTGAATATATGCGGATGAATTTTAAGGCGTCCATGCCAGACCCCCGCATTTTAATTATACAGATTGTCGTGGTAGCGGTACTGGCATCAGTATTTCGGAATCTGCTTGCATTATTTCTTTTAGTACTGATTGTAGATTTCCTGCTGTTACTACAGTGTGGGTGGACAGTTTTCTGGAAAAACCTTCTATCCTATGCAGCCATGCTGCTGATACTTTTTGCGTTGCAGAAGATATACATTCCAGTTATTTCAGATTTGTTCCCGCTTTTTCTTTTACTGATGGCGAGGCTATATCCGGCGTATTTAGCAGTAAGGGTGCTGATTGAAAAAACGCCAATGGATGAACTGCTTTTTTCATTAGAAATCTGGCGTGTCCCTAAATTAGTGCTGATCCCGTTGGCAGTCATTTATCGTTACATACCAACGATATTGAAAGAGATTGGTTACATTCGGGAAAGCCTTAAAATGCGGAATCTCCATTCTTCCATGTGGGATAAGTTATGCCATCCAATGCAAAATGCGGAGAATTTTTTTGTACCGCTTTTGTATCGCAGTGAAAAAATTTCAGAAGAATTGTCTGCCGCTTCAATCTGCAAAGGTCTTAGCACGAAAAGAAAGCGGACGTGCTGCACAGAAGTGAAACTGAGGGTAACAGATTTTATCTATTTGCTTTGCGTTGCGCTTCTTGCGGTAGGTTTAGCATTTATCAATTATCATGTGATTTTACTTTAGATGGGAAGGAGGCATGAGCATGAACCAGCCTGTCATTGAATTTTCAAACTTTAGTTTTACTTATCACAACGCTGACTCTGAAAGCCTGACAGGGATTGATTTAATTATTCATAAGGGTGAATTTCGCACCTTGACAGGACAGCGCGGCTGGTGTATGAAGTCGTTGACCCGCTGCATAAATGGGCTTATCCCGGATTTTTTCGAGGGGAACCTTTCAGGGAAATGCCGTGTTTGCGGTATGGACATTGCAGAACATGAAACAGGCGAGTTCTCTCCGCTGGTCGGCTCTGTGTTTCAAGATCCACGTTCTCAGTTTTTTACACTTCATGTTAAAACGGAAATTCCGTTTCCGAGCGAAAACCTGGGAACACCTATGGATAAAATGCAGGAGCAATATGAAAAAGCGGTAGATGTTTTACAAATTCAAGGATTACTTGGAAAGAGCATTTTTGACCTTTCCAGCGGCGAAAAGCAGAAGGTGGCGATTGCATCCATCTATATGGTGGGAGTAGGAATTTATGTTCTGGACGAGCCATCTGCCAATCTGGACTCGGAAGGTACAGAGCAGCTTCGTCAGGTATTAAAATCCCTCAAAGAGCAGGGCAATACCATTATCATTTCGGAACATAAACTCTACTATCTCAACGGGCTTACAGATCGTGTCCTGATAATGAAAGATGGAAAAATTGACAAAGAGATGGAGGGCAGAAATTTTGACCGGCAGCCAGCGGAATGGTTTACAAGGCATGGCCTGCGAAAATCCGATCTCGCACTTATTACGCCTGATTCTTACCGCCCTGTAAAGGGAGATATATCCATTCAAATAAAGAATCTGTCCTTTGGTTATCCGGGAAAACCACTGTTATGGCACGATGTTACCTTCTCCGCGCATGGCGGCGAGATCATTGGGATTATTGGTAAGAATGGTGCTGGAAAAAGCACATTGATTCGTACCCTTATGGGACTTGAAAAACCAAAGACCGGGAAAATTTCGATTAACGGAAGTTATTCCAGCAAGCAGCAGCGGAGAAAAAAATCCTTTTATGTCATGCAGGATGTAGATTATCAGCTATTTGCTCCGAATGTATTGGACGAAATGCTGATGGGTACGAAAAAGACAGAGGCAGAAAAAGAGCAGGCTATCTGCCTGCTGGAGAATCTGGGATTGGGAAAATTCCTGAAAAGGCACCCTACAGCTTTATCCGGCGGACAGAAACAGCGTCTTTCTATTGCATTGGCAGAGATGAACCATTTGCCGATCCTCTATCTCGATGAACCGACCAGCGGTCTGGACGCAGAAAACATGAAGAATGTCCAGGCTGAAATAAAACGGCTGGCAGAAGAGGGAGCGTGTGTATTTGTCATTACCCATGATTACGAATTTGCTGCAGAGCTTTTTTCTTCCATTCTTCTTTTACAGGAGGATGGTACGATACAGTACCTTTCTCCTGATGAGTATAAGCCGGAAAATCTGGCTCGATATTTTCAAATTTTATTCTAAAAAAGGAGTGTATTGCTATGAGAAATCAAACAAAAGAAAGTCGTAAATTGAAAGACTTGATCCGTATTGGTGTTTTTAGTGCGCTGTGGGTTGTGATTGGCTTCCTGGTGGCCTTTACGATTGGCTTTTTTCCGCCGATTTTGTTGGTGCTTCCTTGTATCTTAGGAATCATAGGAGGAATTGTATATGTAGTTATGCTGTCGAAATTGACAATTCCGGGAGGAATCTTTATTAGTTCGTGCCTGCTCGGTGTTTGCCTGTTCACGATGGCTCCCTATGGTATGATGTTTTTCTGCACAGTCGGCGGCGGCTTGATCGGTGAAATTTTGTATTCTGTCTTGGGCCGCAGGACAACAAAAGCAACGATGGTCGGTTCTTCCTTTGCACTTGTGGGCCTTGCGCTCGGTGAATACATACCGTTTATCTGGATGCAGGACGCCTATCGAACTATGCTGGCAAACGATGACTCCGGGCTTATGGAAGTCGCAGAATGGTGCATGAATATTGTTTCTGTCCCTGTGATGATTTTACTGTGTGTTGTAACTGTTGTTTTGACCTGCCTCGGCGTGCTGTGGGGAAATAAAATCGTAAAGAAGCGTCTTTCTAATGCGGAGTAATTGATTTTTTGCCAGAAAGGAGTGGATTGTTTATGGGCAAAGAGAAAAAACAAAAAACTGGCATTCCCCGGCTATTGGAAATGGCCGGTCAGAGAAAAACCTTGATGATCGTTGGCGCTTCGCTTTCAACGATTGCGGCGCTGTTTCAATTAGCTCCGTATCTGGCTGTCTATAAGGTCATGACGGAACTTCTGCGTAATGCCGCAGATATTAGTCGGGTAGACACTTCCTATATGTCCTTTTGGGCTTTATTTGGGATTATCGGGCTGGTAATCTGCTATGTGTTTATGTATATAGGCGGTATGATCGGCCATATTGCGGCTTATCGTACCCTCTATGGAATCCGCGTAAAGTTGTCCGAGCATATCAGCGGATTGCCTCTGGGGTGGTTCAGCCGCAACTCTATCGGCAAGGTAAAGCAGATTGCCGAGCAGGACGTGGAACAGATTGAGCTTTTTATCGCCCACCAGTTTCCAGATATGATCAGTACCGTTGCGGTGATTATATTTATGGTCATCGTAATGTTCAGCCTGAATATTTGGCTGGCTCTTGCCTGCATCATACCGATTATTGTAGGGTTTGTTGTGCAGTTTTCCTTTATGTTCGGCGCTAAAGCTAAAGAAGGTCTGAAGGAATACTATGATGCAATGGAAAATATCAACGCATCATCTGTTCAGTATGTGCGTGGGATGCCTTCAATCAAGATTTTTGGACAGACTGTTCGCTCTTTCCGAAAGTTCTATGATGATATTATTGCCTACCGTGATATGACGACGAAATATGCGGATAACTATGAGCCTTGTTATGTTCTGTTCCGTGTGTTTGTACTGTCCCTCTCTGCTTTTATCATTCCTGTGGGTATGTTGTTCCTCACAGGTAATCCACAGAATATGGCATTTGCCATGACGCTGTTGTTCGTCTTGATCTTTGCACCGGGAATTGCCACACCTGTATTTAAGTTTAATAATTTTGGTTCCAGTTTCAACAATATCAATGAAGGTGTACGGCGCATTGACGAAGTGTTAAGCACAAGTGAGGTAACGGAACCGAAGGACAGTAAAAAGCCCGCTGGATATACCATTGAATTTCACGATGTATCCTTTTCCTATGAGGATGGGCCAAAGGTATTGGATCATGTGAACTTTACCGCTGAGCAGGGGAAGATAACAGCACTTGTAGGGCCTTCCGGTTCTGGAAAATCAACCATTGCACAGCTTATTCCACGGTTTTGGGATGTACAGGAGGGCAGCATAACGATTGGCGGTGTGGACATTCGTGATATGCGAACGGAGGATTTGATGAATACCATGTCCTTCGTGTTTCAGGACTGCTTCCTGTTTTCTGATACGCTTTATAACAACATCGCCGTGGGGAAACCCGGTGCAACAAGAGAAGAGGTTTATGCAGCGGCAAGGGCAGCGCAATGCCATGAGTTTATTGAAAAGCTGCCACAGGGTTACGACACCTTAATCGGAGAAGGCGGCGTCTATTTATCGGGAGGCGAGGAGCAACGTGTTTCTGTGGCAAGAGCAATCTTGAAAAATGCCCCGATCCTGATTCTTGATGAAGCCACTGCCTACGCTGATCCAGAAAACGAGTTTCAAATGCAGTTGGCATTACAAGAACTGATTAAAAACAAAACCGTATTGATTATTGCTCACCGGCTAATGACTATTCGGAACGCCAATAAGATTATGGTCATCAATCACGGAAAAATCGAAGAAACAGGAACCCACGGCCAACTTCTGGAAAATGAAAGAACCTACCATAAGATGTGGGCAGCCTATACAGCTTCATCTGATTGGGAACTGAAAAAAGGGACAGATAAGGAGGTGGCACAGGCATGAAAAAGACAAATCCTATCTATCAGGTAACCGCAGGAAATCCAAAGAAACTGAAAAAGCCGGTAATTTGGACGGTTGTTACCAACGTAAATCTGTTTTCTTTTATATTCTTGGCGCTGTTTGTTATTACGATATATTCATTCTTCGCCGGAGATACCGGATCGCTGGATATTAAGACTTTGTGGATGTCATGGGGCGGTATTTTAGCTACTTCTGTCGTGGTATATATTTTGGAGCGCAAAGCAACTCACGCTACCTTCCATGATGGTTATGCGACCAGTGCAGACGGACGTATTCGGCTTGCAGAACATATTCGCAAATTGCCTTTAGGTTTTCTTATGAGTAAAGACTCTGGCGAATTGGGGAACACCATGATGAATGATTTCAGCCAGATTGAGGAAGGCGTTACCCACATTTTACCCCAGCTCATCAGCGGTATCATTGTAGCGTTTTTGGCTCTTTTGGGAATGGCTTTTGCTGATTGGCGCATGGCATTGGCTATGTTCGCTGGGCTTCCTGTAACTTTCCTGATCCTTTGGGGTGTCCGTGTGATTGACCGCAAAAGGGGCGCAGCACATACGAAAGCAAGAATCGAACAGACAAACCGTTTGCAGGAGTACCTGACAGGGATGAAAGTAATAAAGGCATATAACCTGCGGGGTGCAAACTTCAAAAAGCTGGAGTGGGCGTTTCACAATTTCATGAAAGAAAGCATTAAGCTGGAAGGTGTGTCTGGCCCGTTTTATCTGATAGCAGTGGCCTTCTTACAGATTGGTCTTTCCATGATTACAATGGTTGGTACTTATCTGCTACTCGGTGGGACGTTGGAACTGCCTATGTTTATTATTTTCCTTTTGGTCGGTTCCCGTGTATTTGATCCGTTGGTAAGCGCAATTACTCAGCTCCCTGTATTTACTTATCAGGCTGCTGCGGGAAAGCGCATTGTAGATTTACTGGAAGAACCAACGATGCAGGGCGAAGGAGAAGCCCCGGAGGATCACGATGTGGTCTTTGAAAATGTTACCTTCGGCTATGGGGAGGATGTTGTCCTTCATAATGTCAATGCGAGTTTCCCGAAAGGAACCATGACAGCGATTGTCGGGCCTTCCGGCAGCGGAAAAAGCACAATGCTCCGGCTGATTGCCCGGTTTTATGATCCGCAGAACGGTGTTGTCCGCTTTGGAGGCATTGATGAAAAGACGGTTGACCCGGAAAAGCTGATGTCAAAAATATCCGTGGTCTTTCAGGATGTATATTTGTTCCAGGATACCATCGGCAACAATATCCGCTATGGCCGGGAAAATGCTACGCAGGAGGAAATCGAAGCAGCCGCAAAACTGGCACATTGTCACGATTTTATCATGGCTTTGCCGGATGGTTATAACACAATGGTTGGCGAAGGTGGCTCCACTTTGTCAGGCGGAGAAAAGCAGCGGATTTCTATTGCTCGCGCAATTTTGAAGGACGCCCCTGTATTACTGTTGGATGAGGCAACTTCTTCCCTTGATCCAGAAAATGAAGTAGAAGTTCAGCAGGCTATCGAAGAACTTGTGAAAGACCGTACTGTGGTAATGATTGCTCATAAATTGAAAACGATTGCCGGGGCCGATCAGATCATTGTATTGGATCAGGGTAAAGTAAAAGAAGTAGGTACACATAAAGAATTGATGGACAAACATGGCCTATACCGACACCTGTGGGATATTCAGCAGACTACGGCGGGTTGGCAGATCAACTGAATAATTTTTAGAAAGTCCAGCTAAGAAATGTCAAGAGGTGATATGAAAAAAAGTTAAAATTTTTACAGTAGTGAAAAAGGGTAACCTTAACAGACCATTCCGCTATATTGGATTGGCTGCGAACTAAATATTGAGAGTGCCGTGTTGATTATGCGGCTTTCCGTATCTTGTCTGGATGCTCTGCGGCAAAGCGCCTGCAGTGCTCCTCCGGAGTGATGACCTCAAAGGGTTTGTTATCCCGGAGCATGGCAAAGATGATGTTGCAGATCTTATGCATGACAGCGCCCATTGCTACCGTTTTTTTCTTGCCGGAACACTTCCGGGTGTAATAGTCGTAAACCACAGGGTTTACAGGCGTGCCGCTTCCCTTATCGACCTTTACGTTATTGAGCGCAACCATGTGAAGAACACGTCTGGCAAGGCTAGAGCCCCGTTTGGACATGTGGACTTTATCGCCATTGAGTTTCCCAGACTGTTTTACGGCAGGGTCAAGCCCAAAGTAAGCGTAAAGCTTTTTCGGGGAAGAAAAAAGTTTAAAATCCCCCATTTCTGCGATCAGGACAACGGCACTTAAGAAACCGATCCCACGCAGGGACTGCAGAAGGCAGATCTGGTCGTAGATCAAAGTATCCTGCAGCCGTTCTACCGTCTCATGGAGTGCTTTCAGGAGTGCGTCCAGATGCTTCTGGTATTCCTGGTAAGTATCGATATAAAGGCGGATACGGACAGCATTGCTGGGAAGCGCTCTGCCGAAAACAGCAGCATCCTGTGCAGCAGCAATGATGGCGTCATACTTACGCAGGGCATAAGATTCGCCAAAACGTGCAGTGCTGTGGATGATCTTCACGATATCGTCTTTAGAAGCGGCAAGCATGTCCGCAGCAAGAGGATAAGCGGTTAGCAGCTTTAAGGAAGACTGTGTGGTGACTTTACTGAAGACTTTCGCATAAGCGGGGAAAGATACTTTCAGTTCCGCAGTGAGTTTGAGAGAGACAGCCGACTGGAGATCCTTGAAATAATAGTAATCACGGACCAGGTTTCTCAGATCGACAACGGAATCATCCGGAAGGATGGAAGTCTTAAGAGAAACGTTCAGGCCAACAAGGGCAGCCTTTTTCGAGTCGAATTTATCATTATGCAGTTTCCTTATGTTGATATTTGTGCTATTCTTAGTGATGATAGGATTAATGACTGAGCAGTCAAACCCCTTATCACGAAGGAAGCACAGGAGCGGGATGTGGTAGATCCCGGTAGACTCAAGGAAGCAGCGGCTTTTGAGAGAATACGTCTCTTGTGCTTCTTTTATTTTTGCGACAGCAAGGTCTCTGGACCTTGGATCAGAATGGACGATCTTAAAGGGCTTCCCGATAAAAGAACCGTTAGGGAGGGCAATAGACATCCAGGTAAAATCAGCGCCAACATCAAGGCCGACAGAGAGGTAAGAAGAAACGCTGTCAATCAATGTAAGTAATCTTTTGTAATGCATAGTAAACATCCTTTCCGGCAGGCATCCATTTCCAAAAGGTGGATACACAACCTAGCGGCTTATACAGGTATAGCCTGAGGCTTCCCAACCAGCCAAACCATAAATCACCACCGAATGGACAGACAGACTTTCTAAGAGGTTTCCCCGGCGGGAGGCCGGGTCCCAAGGAGGCGTCGTCAATCGCCCTGCCTCAATGATTATACCTCATGATCTGATCTGGTGCATCATGGAAGCCTCAGACACGGTAAGGAACAATAACTTCTGATGGAGAGGGGAATCCCTCCTTCAGTTATTCATTTAGACTTTGTAACTATTAACCCGTAGTCATTATTGACTACACCATTATTATACTAGGAGGTGCGCCTTTGGTCTTGACATCATCTATGGAAGATTATCTTGAAGCTGTCCATATCCTTCAACAAAATTGTGGCAACGTTCGCAATGTTGATATATCCGCGTATTTAGGAGTTACAAAGCCTTCTGTAAGTAGGGCCATTAAGGAATTGTCCAAAATGGGCTACCTTCTGAAAGAAGCCGATGGCTCACTTACCTTAACACAGAAAGGTCAACAGGCTGCAAAAAAGGTTTACGAAAAGCATCTGTTTTTTACCAAGCAGCTTATCGGGGCCGGAGTACCAGAGGACATTGCAAAAGAGGATGCTTGCAAGCTGGAACACGTTATTAGTGAGGAAAGTTTTGCAAGATTGAAATTGCTGTTTGAAGAATGATATTAGCGGATGTGTCCTCATATTTCAAAGGAAAAAACACTCAAACAGAGCAAGAGAGCCAACGGATTATTCCATTGACTCTTTCGCTCTACATATGCCCTTTGCAGTACTATCAATAATTATAAGTTCTTTGTCCTCGAAGGTATCGAGAATGGAATCAATCTGTCGTCGTAGTGAGGATTTCTCTGCCTGTTTATCAGTAAATAGGTACTGATCGGCTGAAATGTTAAACATCGTGACAAGGCGAACAAACAGCGGAAAACTGGGATATTGTCCCTCGTTTTCTATGGATTGTATATGCCTTGGGGCAACATCAAGGATTTCTGCCAGTTGCTCCCTTGTTATTTCTTTTGCTTCGCGGGCTTTTTTAATGGCCTGCCCTAATGGCATAAAGTCAAATGTATCATTCATTTTATCTACCACCTGTGTATTGAGAATTGATACATCTATTATATGGAGATTAAATTTCTGTTTAAACGATCTGAAATATCTCTGTATAAGATATGAAATCTCTTATTAGAGGAGGTGTACCTGTGGAAATTGAAAAGTGGATATTATGCCCTGTTTGTGGTGGCAAGACACGTAGCAAAATCCGAAAAGATACTTTGTTGTTGAATTATCCTCTCTACTGTCCTAAATGTAAGCAGGAAACTCTAATTAATGTAAGAGAACTGCATATAACACTTATCAAAGAGCCAGACGCCCAGACGCAGAGCCGATGAATATGTGAGATGTGTCACAACTCATCGACTCTTTTTTTACAGTTAAGTCCACCAAATAAAAAAACGGAGTTTGGTGGGCTGCCTTGTCATGCTCAGGTCAATGATACCCCTCTAAACCCGTTGGTGTTTGGAGGGATTTACTATGTGTTGGTCTACTCAGGCCACTGCGCTGCTTGTCTTAAGCAGTGCATATCTACTTAGCTTTATTCAGGTATGAGGATAACCTGTTAAAAAAATCTTCATGTGTTTTTGGAACATTTGCACCTCTGATACAGAGGTTAAATATCCTGATTATAGATATTATTTTTCCTGTGTCCGCTTAGGCTTGTCAGCCTTAGCGGATTTTTTGTTGTCGTTTTTTGTCAGGAAACGACACAAAGGATTTTTTAGTGTAGGCTGTCGTTCTCCACCGACCAATCTGGATTTTTAAAAAAAATTCAGATTGGAGGGAACGATATGGCTTATAACAAAGCCAAAGAAGAAAAGAAATGGCGGCTCTGGAAAGAAGCCGAAGAAAATAAATTGCGGAGCTTAGGCGTTGATGAAGATACCATTGAGAAACTCCGTGTCCACGATTGGGAAGTATTCAACTCTGACAGACGGTTTTACCAGAGACTAAAGGATGTGGCTACATACCTTGAGGAAATGGAATCCGATGCGGAGCTGCCCGAAATAAGAAGCGTTGACGACCTGCTTAACAGTATCGAAAATCAGAAGCTCCATCAGGCTCTTATCATGGTGGACAAGCTGACTTTGCAAATTGCACTTTGGAAAATGGAAGGCTTTAGCAGCTCTGAGATTTCTAAAAAATGCGGTTTATCTGTTAATGCAGTAAATTTCCGTATGTGGCATCTGAGAAAAAAGTTAAAAAAACTTTTTGACATCTAATATTAAGACCGTTGCCACGGGCTATGGGATGAGAGGCAAAAACTCTCATCCCATTTTCCTTGTGTGGCGAGAATGGGAATGTTCCTTGAAAAGTGAATACCCATTCGCCAAATACTTCCTCTTTGTGATTGTGATGAGCATAAGCGTGTGCAGCGGTACGCCAAGACCTGCCGACAAGCAGAAAAGCGATGAAAGGTGGTGAGCGATTTTTTGCCGACTCAAAATATCGGGCGGCTCCCGATTACGCCATAACCCACAAAGAGAACTATGGTACTCCCGTCCAGTCACAGTCCGAACGGTAATCAATCCGTCGCAGGCAATGAGGGCGGCTCTGGCAGACCGTCAGAGGGGGAAAACACCCGTGGAGTCAGTTCGCTGCTGACCGTTTGGCGACTTCCCTGCGTATTTTAGCGCATTAGCATTTTGGGGCGTCGAGGACAAATAAAAATGCTCTTATTCATATTCAGCCAGACACAAGGTGGTCATCGGGGCAGAAAATTGTTTATATTTTCCCGACCTTAAAAACTTCCTTGTGTTTGGCTGCTTACATAGGCAGATCGTGTCTGTCTAAATAAGATGGGAGGTCATACACATATGGAAAGAAAAATAAAGCGAGGCGATATTTATTATGCCGACCTCAATCCAGTTATAGGCTCGGAGCAGGGCGGGACACGCCCCGTACTTATCATTTCAAATGATATCGGGAACAAGCATAGCCCGACGGTCATTGTTGCTGCTATTACAAGTAGAGTGCATACAAAAAGCAGATTGCCTACACATAAAAGTATAAATGAATTTTCAGGTTTGAGCCAGAACTCAGTCATACTTTTAGAACAGATACGCACGATTGATAAACAACGTCTGCAGATGTTCATAGGAACTCTGGACAGGCGTTTTATGGTATCTGTTGACGATGCGCTATCAATTAGTTTAGCTTTGGAAGGGAGGAAGAAAAGTGCATGAGTTTAGGTTAGACAACTATTATGCCGCATTGAAATTGATAGAGATACTTTTGGAAATGGGGAAAATCAATCAAGCTACTTATGCAAACATCATGCGTCATCAAGATTTGCACATTTCACAAGCGGCTTGAAATTGGCTACAATGTAGCTGAAATTTAGGAGGTGTCATTATGAATGCAGCAATAAACGATTACAATTACAGATTTAAACTTACGGATTATTCCTTGTTTGATAGGAACAGAGAAAGGTTGGTGGCGATATACGGTCGTGTTTCCACAGAACACGAGGCACAGCTCTCTGCGTTAGAAAATCAGTTGCAATGGTATGACGATCAAGTCAAATATCATCCGAACTGGACAGTCTGCGAACGATATATTGATGAAGGAATAACGGGAACGCAGGCAAAAAAACGCCCTGCCTTTTTAAAAATGATAGATGATGCGAAACATGGAAAGTTTGATTTGATCGTAACAAGAGAGGTTTGCAGATTTGCCCGTAATGTTGTAGATACTCTCGTAGTAACAAGAGAGTTAAAAGGGATAGGCGTTGAAGTGTTTTTTATTGATGATAATATTTGGACAATGGACGGCGATGGCGAATTGAGGTTGTCATTGATGGCAACACTGGCGCAGGAAGAAAGCCGCAAGACTTCCGAGCGTGTAAAAGCAGGTCAGAAAATCAGCCGTGATAATGGTGTCCTTTATGGAAATGGAAATATTCTCGGATATGATCGGGCAGGAGATACCTATGTTATCAATGAAGAACAAGCGGAAACAGTTAAAATGATATTTGATCTTTATTTGCAAGGCTATGGTTCAATGCGGATTGCAAAGATACTGACAGAAAGAAAAAGAAAAACTGCTTCAGGACTTGTGAAATGGAGCGTGTCTAATATAATGCGGGCTATCCGCAATGCCACTTACACAGGCACGAAGTGCTACAATAAATCCAGAAGCAATAATTTCTTGGAACAGAAACGCATCAACAACTTGGATATGTCTACTTATGAATATGTAGAGGGAGATTTCCCCGCTATTATTTCACAAGAGGTTTGGGATAAGGCACAGCAGATACGAATGAGCAGAATGAAGCCTTCTCTGGTATCAATGGAAAAGACGACTCATAGTAAGAGAGACTCAAAAGATATTTGGGTCAATAAGTTAAGATGTTCCTGTGGTTCGTCTTTCCGTAAAAATCGGTGGCATACTAAGAAAGACGGAGGAATTTCGTATGGCTATCAGTGCTATAATCAACTTAATAATGGTACAAAAAGGAAAAGAGCTGAACTTGGTCTTGATACAGATGGTTACTGTGATATAAAGATGATAACAGACTGGAAACTCGACTTTATGGCGAAAGAACTGTTAGAACATTTATGGCAGAGCCGAAAACAATCAGTCCTTATTGCAATAGACCTTATCAAGAGGTATTATAAAGAGGACAGAGGAAGTAATAATTACTCTGATGCGATTATCTTGCAGGCAAAATTGGATAAAGCGCAGACTCGATTGACAAATCTCATTGCAATGCGGGCGGATGGAGAATTGTCAAAAGAAGAATATCAAAATATGCGTGTTCCGATGGATGCAGAAATTCAGCAGCTTCAAGATAAGTTAAATTCTGCGGAGAATGACAAACAACCGACAAGAGGTTTAGAACTTGACGAGATTATTAAGACGCTGAATACTCTGATTGATTTTAGTGGTACAAAGATTAGCCGGGATGTTATCAATCAATTTGTGTATAGAGTAACACCGACAACGGATAAGACATTTGATTGGTATATTCATTTGCACGGTACTGTTGATGCAAAGGCGACTTTTACTGCTGATGGCAGAAAGGGGCGGGCAATTATCAGATTAGAGGAAATCGAGCAGATTTCCTCATTACATAGGAAAGAAAATGAGAGCAACAGCGATTTCATAAAAAACCCCATTATTTTTTCCTTTCTGCACAGGCAGCGATTGCGCATAAATAATCATAATAATCCGGAGTGTTTCAATAAGGAGAGGCATTTAGCCTCTCCTTATTTTTGTGAAAAAGTTAACTGGGGACGTAGTAAAATTCAATTTTACTACGTCCCCAGTTAAGCAAAAACAGGTAATAAATCCCCAGATTCTGTGTTTTTATCAAGAAAAAACCGTGAAATATACAAGATGTATTGATTTCTTTTTCAGAAATATATATAATAAATATTTACAATGAAACGTATATAAAAGGGGAGATAAAGGATAAATGAAGGATGTTAAGAGACAGGGGAAAGTATTCCTGAACAAGAGAGAGAAATGGAAGAAACGAGTGCTTAGTATTCTACTGGTCTTCGTGACAATCCTGACGTTGGTTCCATCTTCTGTCTATGCGGACGGAACGCAGGGAGAAAAGGCTACTGTGGATACTGGCGCAGCCGAAGACGTGGATAGCGCTGGCGGGATGGAGGAGAATACCAGCGAGACGGAAAAGGCTGGTATATCGATAGCATGGACGCCTGAGGCGGAAGAGGTAAAGACGGGAGAGACCGGGACAGTCAGACTTACGGCGGAATTAGAATATGGGTTCGCCGAAGGAACAGAAGTCCAGGTAGAAATCTCATTGGATGCGAGAGAGGCTGCGGCGTTAGAAAATGTATCCGATGCGAGGATCGTGAAAGAAGAGCAGGGAGAAGGGAATGCCAAATTGAGTTTTTCCCTGGATGACAGCCGGAATGCGCTGGACAGCACCCTGACTTTCCATACAGAAAATGACATTACAGCACCATTCGAAATCCAGATTACTAAAGACGATATCAAAGTCACAGCTACCAAGAATGGAAATCCGATAGAAGCAGAGGTAGAGAAACAGGGCGGAACAATGAAAGTGGCGGCCTCTTTCGGATGGGAAACTGCCGTGACGGCAAAGTCGGAATTTGTTCAATGGGATGGAGAAAAAGGGACAAATGGGTGCTTTTCCTGGAATATGTCTTCCCAGAACCGAGCAGAGACAGGAACCATTCTGACCAAGGAACAGGAGGTTGTTTTTGCCTTGACACTTCCTGAGGGAATGGAGTTCCCGGAAGGAACGTATCAGGTCAGAGAGGAAAAAGGAGAGAATAAGACGATCTTGGTGGGAAAAATGCCGGTGGTCGGAGGATTGCCGGAAGAACTTGAGGTGGCAGAGGTAAAACGTGCGGACGTACGTACACTGGCCTTGACACTGCGTAGGGAGAATACAAACGGTCAGGAAGAATTGTCAGATCTGGTGACAGAACTGACTCTCTTTGGCGGCGCGCTGGAAGCGGAAGAGACCTTTCAGCCTGCACAGGATACAGAGATTACATTGGTAATGAAAGCAGAGGCTGTTTCGTTGGCAGGGGAATCCTATACCAGTGTGAAAGAATTGACTGTCAGCCTTCCTGTAGTGGCAGAAGAGCGGACGGAGGAAGACGGAGAGGCGAAGACAGAAGGGACACAGAAGAGAGACAGGGAGAAGACTCTGGCGGAAGAAAGAGACGGGGCGTTCCAGATTCCTGATGGAGCCACGGTTTCAATCCAGGATTACGCGCAGGCTATTACCCGTCAGATTTACTGGTCTGATAATAATGATGAGGCAGATATCAGACCAGAAGCAGGAGGATATCCCGAGGCGGCTCTTCATTTTACGGTAAAGGCAGAGGATGGAACAGCGGTCGGGACAGGTATCTTAAGCGAATCTAATATGAAGGAATTGGGGCTTGCCAGTATGCCGATTGTGGATGTGGTGGATCGCGGAGGTTCACACTATGAATACGCGGTAACGGCTGGCAGACTTCCTTCTAAGATCACGGTTACAGACATTTATGGGACGCCGGTTTCCTATACTGTGGAGTGGAAGGCGGTTCCGGAAGAAGTGGATGGATACGCGCTGGCAGTGGTGACGGAAGAAAATAAAGACAATTATCCGTCGATTTCAGATAGAGAGGATCCTGAAGGATGGTATTATATGCTGGAGACAGACTTCTCTTTCAAGATCGATCTGCACTGCGGAGAGGTAGAGGCGGATACCCAGAAGATCCAAGATCGACTGATGGAACAGTTTGCGTTAAATCTCTCTTATGGAAGTAAGAACGAAACGTATGATCTGGATGCAATCGGCAAGGACAATTTTGCTGTAGAGAAGATTGAAGGAACGGATAACGATACTCTGTGGGAGGGGACCATCAGCGGTTTATGGAAATATAATCTAGATGGCAGTTTGATCTACGCGACAGTGTCTGAGGAAGACAAAGACGGCAGATTGGATGTGCCAGGCAGTGTGATCTTGGAAGAAGGGGATTATTTCGCAATCTCTTATGATAATTCAGCGGCGTCAAATTATGGAGCGGTAAAGGACTGCATCCACGATGGAGGAACCCTGGATCTGACCTTGGCGGGAGAAACGGAGTATCAGGCGGAAAAGCAATGGCTGGATGAAGAAGACAGCCAGCGTCCTGCGGGAGAACTCCAGCTTTGGCGTTACCGGAAGGGCGCCAGCTATACCACGGCAGCCGCGGTGCGTGATACAGATAATAATATCTTGACGTTGGACTTAAATGGAAACACAGAACAAAAGATTACCTTTTCAGATCTTCCCAAATATGATGCGGAGGGGTATGAGTATATCTATGTAGTAAGAGAATACTTGGACGGTAGTACAGCAGAGGGAGGAACGGCAGACAGCTACACGCAAGTATTTGGAAAGGTTACAGAGAATGAAGATGGAACCTTTACAGTCTCTGATATCGGAGAGGACGGAACGGCTTATAAAGATCGGCCTTCCGGGAACACTTATCTCTATGACGGAGGAACTCTTTCAAACCGCATCACGGGAACTGTTTCCGCGGAAGCGGTCAAGATTTGGAAGGCATCTGCTTTCCAGGCGGAATTTGAAGATGTTTCTGTAGAGCTGACTTTGATGTGCAGACCTGCGGGCGAGGAAGATATGTCCTGGATAGAGGCCCAAAAGGATGGAAAACCAGTCAAAGAAGTAATGGAAGGCTTTACCGCGGAAACATTAGCCACCACATCTGTAGATGCCTTTATGCCGGAATATGACAGCCTGGGCCGTAAGCTGGAATACCAGTGGATAGAGACGGGCGTTTATCAGGGAAATGGGGGAGAAAATCTTCTGGAAAACGAAAGATTCACTCTGGAGCAGGATGGAAGAGAGATCCTCTATCAATCTGAGCAGAAGATGACGGTCACAGAGGAAGGGCAGTCTCAGACGGTGATCACTAACAGTATCGCTAATACCATCGACTATGAGGTGGAAAAAATCTGGGAGAATATGGATCCGGGAGAGTCTGTGCAGTTTTCTCTGTATCGGATCCTGAGCGGAGAGGCTCTCACGGAGGATAGTAAGCCGGTAGCGACCTTTACCCTGGATGGTAAGGCGGATCCTGACAAGGTTTTAGTGAATGAGACAGAAAAAATTTATTGTCAGGAGATGGAGCCCTGGAAGGCAGAAGTTACCGGACTGCCTGAATACGATGAGGACGGCCGGGAATATGAATATATCCTGCTGGAGAACAGCGGCGGGACGGAGTATACACCTACTTATACAACAACCAGGGATCCAGAGACCAGAGATTACTATACAGAGGTGGTCAATGCTCCGGGAGAAGGGAATCGGATCACGGTACGCAAGGACTGGATCGATGACAGCGATATCCTGCATCGGGAAACCGTTGCTATCGGGATATACGTCCGGAAAACGAATGAGCGGATCAGTGGGGTCACATTAGAGGGAGATGTGTGGCAGGCCCAGGCAGGCATTGGTCAATATGAAGTAGATGATGTGTATATCCTGGAAGAAACGGTGGGAGGAGAGAAGATCCCCCTGAGAGAGACGGAAAAGGATGAAGATCAGTATGAGCCTGAGTGTCCTGTGTTTTATACCGCAGATGCAGAAACCTGTACTGAAATTCGCTACGAGACCGATCACCATCGTTATGAAGCTACTTATCATGAGGCTATTGAGATTGCCGGAGAAACGATTTATTCTGTAACGAACCGCCGGCTGGGCAATGTGGATCTGACGGTCACGAAAGAATGGGTAGATGGTGATGGAGAGCGCCGGGAGGAAATCCAGACTGAGCTGGAGGAGTTGAAGGAAGAATCTCATGGCGGCTTATCCCTGAATCTGCGCCTGACTTTTGCAGATAGTGTAGACAGCGAAGGCAGCGGCTATAAGATTGACTACGAAAATGATTATGTCACGATAGGAAACAGGGACGATCAGGTGCCGATTATGCGCCCTGTAAAAGAGGAAGGCGGTTTAACAGGCGATGATCGGGAAAAAGGGAGCGCCATTGTCCCAATAGAGCTGAGCGAGGATTCCTTTACCTGCTATTTTTGGAATCTCCCCAAATATGACCAGAATGGTTCCGTAGTCCGTTACAGTGTGGAGGAAGTCTGGCTGAATGAAGAGGGACAGGAAGTCACCCTTGAGGAAATGAGTCAGAAGTATCCAGACCTTTACGCATTGGTGGCTGAATATAGCTCCGGTTATCAGGAGACCTTTGTGACCAGTGATTTGCACGATGTGGATACGCAGACGGTGACGGTGACAAATAAACTGACCGGGACCAAAGAGGTACGCTGGCATAAACAGTGGAATGACATGTACAACTATGATTCTGGCCTGCGCCCGGATATCTATCTGGACATCTACACGGTAAAGAGGGAGAAAGGTGACGGAGGAGTCCCAGAAAAGAAAATCGAGCTTTATCGGGCAAATTATAAGTGGGAGTATTCAGAAGACGCTTCAGACAGCGGCGAGAGCAGTGAGGATGGGACTTATGATAAACAACGGCACTGGCATGCTGTGCTGAGCGGTCTGCCTAAGTATGATGCCTATGGGTATGAGATTATCTACTACGCTGTTGAGCATACCTTGGTAAATGCTTCTGATTTCGATTATACGGATACGGTTTATTCTATTGAACGGAGTGGAAATCTGGAAAAGATCGGGACTGTGAATCAGCTGACCGATCCAACAGCGCTGGATGATGGAGAGGCAATAGCCATTCCGGATGAGGAGCTGGATCCGTTTGCGGAACAGACTTATGCCCTGCGGGAGGAAGGAACCTTTACCAATAATCTTTCCGGTACGGCTTCGGTAACAGGACGGAAATTATGGGAGAATCTGCCTTCCGGTTATCCAAGAGAGGATATGCCGGACATCCGTTTCCGCCTGGAGCAGTATGTGGCGGTGAATCCTTGGAATCAAGATCAGGATGATAATGATGATGGCTTGGTTTTGATAGATGATGAATGTGCGGTTTTAACGGTTACTGACTGGACATCTGTCTATAAAAACGGCTCTTATACGTTCCAGATTGATTATGAAGGTGAGAACGTAATGGAGGTAGAGGAAGAAACCGGAGAAGTCTCTTTCGGCCCGGCAAATGAGAGCGCCGCAGAGCTCCCGCGCTATGATGCTCTGGGAAGTCTCTATATCTATAGGCTGGTAGAGGATAAGATTATCTGGGATGAGGACATTACAGATCCAGATCTGGATATTGATGATGTCTACACAAAAGAGGATGGAAGCAATACCTATCTGGTATCCAATGCCTATGAAGGCAAGAAGGGCGCCTTGTCTTATCAGAAATACCTGTATCTGCCGACAGATGAAAATGGAACAGTGGAAAGTTTCCCGGCTGTTCTATTCCGGCTGGTGCGTACTTATACGAAAGGCGCGGATGAAGACGGCAACAAGATCCAGTCTGATCCGGAGGTGGCCGAGACCATTACTTGGACTTCAGCCCAGGTCAAAGAGGCAGTTGAGAAAGAAGGAGAGGATTTTGACGGCCTGATCCAGCATACCTTTACGATTGAGGATCAAGAGATCTACGCTCCCAACGGCTCCGAATATCAATACTATATCTGTGAGGTAAAGACCTACTTGAACGACTATAATACCTGGGTAAAGGCTGACGACATAGAAGAAGCAGAATTAGCATTAACGATGAAAGAAAAACCTTCAGAACCGGAATTACAGGAGGGAGAGAAACGGATTCCAGTAGCGATAAAATTGACGCAGAATCAAGCGGATGGGAAAGGAGCAACAGAGGAGAATTTACCAATCTGCGCTACTTTTATCAATCAGCGGACGGAGGATCCCGCTGCAGTGACGCTGCAAGGGGAAAAGATCTGGGAGGATTACAGCAATGCTTTTGAAACCCGCCCAGAGGATGTGGAACTGAAAGTATTCCGCTTGGCCATTTCCCAGCCGGGGCAGGGGAATCAAATTCCGGAGCAGGAAGTGCCGGCAACTGAGTATGAAATTACCTGGACCAAAGAAGAGGGAGACACCTGGACTTATGAAATCCAGGGAGCCCAGGGAAGTGGTGAGCTGGAGCGCTACGCGCCTAACGGACGGCCCTGGCAGTACATTGTACGGGAGTATCTGGAGGATGGAAGCGTTTATCAGGTGACTCCAGTGGATGGAAGCGGAACAGCCGCCGGTCAGGTAACTGAGAAAAATCCAGACGGCACCACGGAGGGAACCAGCTGGATGAATCCGCTGACCAATTCGATGGAGACGGCCGCGGTTTTCCGCAAGGAATGGCAGGATTCGGATGGAAATGAGATCACCGAGGATTATTTGGGAAATAAGATCGAGATTGATTTCAAACTTCAGGTGGCGGAGGAGACCATTGGAACAGACGGAAGCGGGAATATCATCGGCAAGTGGTCAGATGCCTCAGAATATTTCAAGAAGAATTTGACTTCAGAGGATTATGGAAAGATTTTTGGATCAGGAGAAACACCCTACCAGTTTACCCAAACCTTACAGGGACGGGTTACAGATTCCATCTGGGGCAAGGGCGGAAGATTCCAAGATCTCCCTCGGAGTATTTTGAAAAAGGATGAAACAACGCGGACCAATCTGCTTTACCGGGTAGTAGAGAGTGAGCTCCGCTATGGATCGCAGGCTATCAACGTTGGGGTAATAGACAGTGATGATAACCGGACCTATACGTATGAATTTGGAGAGAGCCTGTTTTCGCCCGCTTATGAATTGGGAGATAGTAATAATGCGGGAACTCAGACTCATATCAACCGGATTGGAAGCACCAGTTTTACGGTGACCAAAGAGTGGCAGGGAGACCGTGACAATATCTACGGCACTCGGCCGGATACCGAAAGCGTGGGGGATGACTGGGAGACCATCTTTGTGATCCAGCGTACAACTACGCCGCGAGTCGAGAAAAACTGGAAGAATGTGACAGATGGAGCGGGGCAGGCGTTAATCGTCTACGTGACGGGAGCCAATGCAGACGAGAGTGCTTCTGTTACAGTCAGCGGCCTGCCCCAGCAGAATGAAAATGGAGAAACCTATTATTACCGTGCCAGAGAGCTGCAGCCTGCCGAGGATCGGTACATCGATGGAGAGGTAACCGATGAAGATATTGTGGCGGAGGATGGGACCTATCACGATGCTTATACGGCGTCTTATACGGATGATCTGGAGCATGGAACCGGTACGACTGCCGTAAACACACTGAAATCTACCAAGATTTACGCTGTGAAGAACTGGTATGGAAAAGAGAACACCTCCGTGACTTTGGAATTGCAATATTTAACAGAGAACGGCCAGTGGACCTCCTTCCCGACGGCGGCCAGTGTGACTCTGGACGGAACAACAGATCCATCAACGCCCTGGTATGAATATGAAAGCTGGCAGGCGGTCTGGGAAGACGTGCCGAGCGTCTATCCGGGCAGTGATCTTACAGAAGGAGGCAGGACCCAGTACCGGGTGGTGGAAAACACGCCGGATGGATATATCCAGATCAGTTCTGACACCCAGACCAAGGAAGAGGGCGGACAGGAATATACGGAGTGGGTATTTACCAATGTGGCGTCCACGTCCCTGACGGTGACCAAGGCCTGGTATGAGATCGCCGCCGCCGATCAGCAGGCGGTAACGGTGGAACTGTGGCGGACTACGGGAACTATTGGAGACAGCGCCAGTGAGCCGGTAAAAGATGCGGATGGGGATGTCCAGACCCTGACATTGACAGCAGGAAATCAATGGACAGGAACTTTTTCGGACCTGCCTAAGTATGACGCGGACGGACAGCCTTATACCTATTACGCGGCAGAGACCAAGATCGGCGATGAACCCGCTGAGGACAGCGGATATCGGATCGTCTATACCTATGGCGGTTCAGCTGCTGGCGGGTTTACTGTCTCTATCGCCAATATCGGTCGGACGGAAGTGACCGGTACCAAGACTTGGATGGACAATGGGAATGCCTATGGCACCCGGCCGGATACTCTGGAACTGAAACTATACAGAAGTACGACCGGCGCGGATGGAAGCTGGGCAGAAGTAAGCGCCCAGACTCTGGCGGAAGAGGGAGCAGAGCTGATCTGGAGCAATACAGATACAGATGTCTGGACCTACCGCTATGGGAACCTTCCAGCGGCAGATGACGATGGTAATCCGTACCAGTATCGGGTGGAAGAAGTGACGCCAGAAACTGTGACTGAAGAAGATACCTACAAGGGAACCAGCGAAACTACAGCTGATGGAGCGAATTTCACCAATACTTTGACTGGCACGGTGGATATCCCTGTTTCCAAGATCTGGCAGGACGGAAGCGACGCGGATGGTGAGCGGCCAAAGGAAGTGACACTGATCCTGTACGCGGACGGCGTGGAAAAGGAACGGATCACTTTGACGGCAGATAACGCGGACGCGGGCAAAGACCGGTGGAGCTATACGTTTACGGGGCTGGATAAATATGACAGTACTGGGAAACAGATCACCTACACGGTGGGAGAAGCGGCAGTTCCAGACGGCTATGAGGCAAGTGCGGATCAAGGGTCTTATACCGTGACAAATGTACTTTTGACCTCTTTGTCTGTGCGTAAAGTCTGGGGCGGAGTGCCGGAAGAAGATCAGGAAGATGTAACGGTGGCCCTGTACCGCAGTATAGAAGGACAGGAGGAAGAAGCGGTAACCGATGGGCAGGGGAATGTGCTGACGCTGACGCTGACGGCCCAGGGGAACTGGACGGGAACCTTTACGGACATTCCAAGATTTGATGAGAATGGAAATCGATACAGCTATACAGTGAGAGAAATTTCCATTGGCGGAAGACCGGCAGAGGAGTCAGATTATATCATCCATATTGGTAAAGATAAAAATGGCGCGGTTGTTTCTAATATTGCCAAGACCTTCCTGACGGGGGTGAAGATCTGGCGGGATGAGCAGAACGCTTATGGGACCAGACCGGAGACGCTTAAGCTGACCTTGTGGCGGCAGATCGAAGGCGGAGAGAAAGAGCAGGCAGAAGCCACGCCAGTTTGGGATAATACAGACAGCGATACCTGGACCTACACCTTTGAGAACCTTCCGGTGACCGATGATGAAGGAAATCCATATACCTACTGGGTGACAGAAGAGGTTCCGGAAGAATACGAGCTGACACAGCAGGAAGGAAACCGGTTTGTCAATACTTTGAAAGACACCATTGATATTTCAGTAGAGAAACTCTGGACCGATCAAAATAATATGCGGGGAATCCGTCCATCTTCCATTGAAGTGGCGCTCTATGCGGACGGTCAGGAAGTGGAACGGGCAGAACTATCCAGAGAGAATGGGTGGAGCCGTACGTTCCCGGAACTGGAAGAATACGATGAGACGGGAAGAAGGATCCAATATGAGGTCAAAGAAACACAAGTGCCGGATGGATATAAAGTGTCCTACAGCGGCGGAACTCAAGAAGGATTTATCATTGAGAATACCAGAGAAGATCTGGCTGGGGGAAGTCTGGCGAAGACAGGAGACGGGGCAAATCTGGCTGGGTATGCAGGGCTTATGCTGATCTCTGGAACTGTGTTCGCGGTAACAGCGACAGGAAAGAAACGAAAGAAAAAGGGAAACCGGTAAATCCTGAGGAATGAGTATAAAAAAGAGCGCGAAAGGGCCGGACGCATATAAGCGTCATGGCCCTTTCGCCATTGGTGTGGATGCCTGGCACGAATTGTCAAGAGGAATTCCCATTTCAAGAGTTGCCCTTGTAAACAAGAAATTCTGTAGTTATAATAGAACAATACCGGGAACGGAGACGACCAGAAAATCGCGGAGGTGAAAGAAGCTATGACGGGAGAGGAAAGGCGGGAGGATATCCTTGCCAGGATCGGGCAAAGCGGCCGGCCGCTGGCGGCGAGAGCCCTGGCGGATCTCTATGGGGTCAGCAGACAAGTGATCGTTCAGGATATCGCCTTGATCCGAGCGGCCGGACATGAAATCTTATCTACCAATAGAGGATATCTTCTGCAGGAGGAAAAGAAGGCCAGGAGAGTCTTCAAAGTATGCCATACAGACGAGCAGCTGGAAGAAGAACTGTGCGCCATCGTAGATCTGGGCGGCTGTGTGGAAAATGTAGTGGTACATCACAAAGTGTATGGGAAGCTGGAAGCCCATTTGGGGGTGGACTCCAGAAGAAGGGTCCGGGAATTCTTAGAAGAACTCCAAAGCGGCAAATCCAGTCCTTTGAAGAATATCACATCTGGATACCATGACCACGAAGTCCGGGCTGACCAGGAGAGAACGCTGGATATGATCGAGAACATGCTGCGGGAAAAAGGGTTTCTTGCAGAAAATGAATAGAGATTTCATTTTCCGCGAAAAGGCGGTATAATAGAAGCAGGAAAACCCAGAACGAGCATTGCGGCCAGTAAAGGAGGGATCCACATGGCAGAGCATAAGATCATTACTATTGGGAGACAATTTGGAAGCGGAGGACATGAGATCGGAAATTCTCTGGCTACGAGACTGGATATCCCGCTCTATGACAACAATCTTGTCAGAATGGTGGCGGAGAAACTGGATATCAGGGAGGAGACGGCGCAGGCCGTGGATGAGACTACTTTGAACAGCTTCCTGGAGGGGTATGTTCTTGCGCCCATCGAGCGGTCTGGAAATACGGCGGCTGAATATACCCAGCCTTTGAATGAACAAGTCTATGGATTACAGTCGGAAATCATCCGAAAATTGGCGCGGAGAGGCCCCTGCGTCATTGTAGGGCGCTGCGGCGATTATGTTTTGAGGGACTGGCCGGGACTGATCAATGTCTTTATCTGCGCCGGGAAAGAAGACCGGATCAAAAGGATTGCCAAGCGCTATGATTTATCAGAGAAAAAAGCGGCGGAAAAGATCAAGAAGATAGACCGGGAGCGCAGGTACTACTACGAGTCTCACACGGGAATGGAGTGGGGCAGTATAGAAGCGCATCAGGTACTTCTGAATGTGAGCAGACTTGGAATGGAAGGGACTGTAGATCTTTTGGAGCGGATGTACCTGGCTTAGCGGCTTTTGAAAAATGATTTGACAGAAGAAGGGATAGAAAGAGGACAAAAACGGATGGACTTACTGAGAGAAGCTTTTTTACATGCGGGAGAGGACTGCCTGCGGATGCTCCCATTTTTATTTGCGGCGTTTCTGCTGATTGAGGTGCTGGAGCATCATGGATCACGGAAGATTGCCAAGGTTCTGGCAAAAGTGGGGAAGGCAGGCCCTGTGGCGGGCGCACTGGCGGGATGTATCCCCCAGTGCGGTTTTTCGGTCCTGGCGGCAAATCTATACGCGGGAGGAGTCATTTCAGCCGGGACGCTGATTGCTGTATTTTCCGCGACTTCTGACGAAGCAGTCCTGATCCTGATGGGAAATCCGGAAAGCGCGGGAACGGTTTTGCCCCTGCTGGCAGGAAAAGTGATCATCGGGATGGCGGCGGGGTATCTGACAGATATCCTTTTAAAACGGTATATCGAGGAACCAAAGGAGACGGGGGAGATCTGCCATCACTGCGGCTGCCATGAAGAGGGAGCGGGGCTTTTGCGGCCGGCGCTGAATCATACGGTACGGATTTTTGTATACCTTTTTCTGTTTACTGTTATTTTAAATCTGTGCATTGATTTCTTCGGTATTCGTCAGCTTTCAGCGTTTTTGCTGGGGGATACTCCGATCCAGCCTCTGATCGCGGCGGTGATCGGGCTGATTCCTAACTGTGCGGCGTCAGTGATGCTGACGCAGCTTTACTTAAGCGGAGCGATTTCATTTGCCTCCGCAATGGCGGGATTATGCACGGGGGCAGGAATCGGTCTTGTTGTTTTGTTTAAGATGAACGAAAATAGGAAGGAAAATCTAAAAATTCTTCTTCTTTTGCTGCTGACAGGCGCCGCTGCGGGAATGATTTTGGAATTGTTGAATTTTTGACGAAATTATGAAGAAAAACAGCCGGTTTCCGGGCAAAATCATGGAATTTAAGGCGGAAAGTTGCATTTTGACCGAAAGGTGCTATAATAGTTCACAGCTAAAGCAGATAGCTTTAGAGGATTGAGGAGGAAATATCATGGCAACAAAAAAAGCAACATCAGAAGCAAAGAAAGCCGGCACTGTCAATACATCCTCAGCAAAGACAGAAACAATCAAGACAGAAACCCAGCAAAAGGCAGCGAAAGCTGAACCGGCTAAGACTTCTACTACAGAGAAAGCGGCAAAGACAACAACAGCGAAGAAGACGGCAGCAAAAAGGACGTCTGCGAAGAAGGACATAAAAGTAAAGGCAATCGTAGAGTATTATGGAAAGCAAGTAGAGGAAAAGGACATGATCGCCAGTGTAAAGAAGGCGTGGACAAAGTCCGGCAGGAAAGTAGGCGAGATCAAGACCATCGATCTCTACATAAAACCGGAAGAAGGAGCCGTTTATTATGTGATCAACGGCATCGATACTGGAGCGGTTGCGTTCTAACAGACAAAAGAGAAAAGGGCGTGTTTCCTAGAGAAGTTGGATTTTCAAAAGGACGCGCCTTTTTTGCTGCGGTGGATGATGAGTCTGAAAATTAAAAAATAATTTAAAAAAATATTGACAAATTTAAAAATGAGTGATAGTATTACGATATAAACAACAAAGCACATTAAAAAACAGATAAAATATTTGTTGAAGGTGTGGTTGTTGTTCATTTGAAAACCATCTGTAAAATAAAACTTTAAAAAGAGCGGACTTGATCGAAAAGCAATATTTTCTATTCAGAAAGCGGGATCTTTATAATCCGGTTCAAGATAAGTGGATCAAAAAGGAAGATTTCGGTGAAGGAATAGCGGTATTGGCGGAAGACAGGAACTGGTCTCTGAAAGAAGCAAAGGACTACGGACGGTGTTCAGAAATAGTTTAAGAAAGGAAGGTATGGACCACCAAAAAATTAAACTATGCAGCCGGTTGAAAACCGGGGAAAAATTACCAAAAGGAAGAGGTAAAAAATGATTGAAGAATCAAGGTGAGGATGGGTATCATTTATATTATATATTTGATGCCCATCCTTACTGTTTACTGTGGGGAAAATAGGAAACAATATTTTTAGAACTTAACAGAATGAGGGAAAGATGCTATAATTGCAGAGGAGAATAGGAAAAGAAAATAATTCAGTAAGGGGTAAAGGAGACAAAAGATATGGAACAAGTATTAAGCAGCGGAAGCAATGTGGTAACGAATGCTTCTGGAAACGCGAGACAGATTGCGGAACAGATAGGCGGTCAGCCCAGTTTAGAAGCGCTGATCGCGATGACAGTGGTAGGGCTTTTGATTTGTTTCTTTGGATTGAAGCTGGTCAAGATCCAGGTGGCTTTGGTAGGATTGTGTATCGGAGCTTTGATAGGAGTTGCGGTTTCCAGGGCTATGGATATCTCAGGGATTACGTTTGCGATCATTGTATTTGCCTGCGCGGCTCTTTTGGCGGCACTTTCCTTCTTCCTGTATCGATTTGGGGTGTTCTGCCTTGTGTTTTGTATTGCTGTTGGAATTGGAATCCAGTTTATCGATCTGCGGGAAACGCTCCAGCTGATCATTGTTCTGGCAGCAGCTTTGGTAATTTCAGTCGTTGCGGTTATTTTTGTGGAACCTATGGTCATTATATGCACAGCGATTTCTGGCGGGATTACGGCAGGAACCTCCATTGGTACGGCGGCCGGATTTGAGTCCGCGTGGATCGGATACGCCATTGGCGGCGTATTGCTGGCGGCAGGGATGGCTGTACAGTTTATGCTGCATTCCCGGAAGGTAGGGAAAAAGGAAAAGATTTATTCGGAACAGGTGAAAGAAAAGGATTCTGTAGAGTCGGAGGTGGAAAAGGCCAGGATGATTCTGGACGATTCGGAAGAAGAATAAGATCAAAGAGTGAAGGAGGCTTGACTTTGAAGCTGGATATGCATTGTCATGTGAAGGAAGGCTCCATTGACAGTAAAGTGGGTTTGGATGAATATATAACAAAGCTGAAGGAAAACGGTTTTGATGGGATGTTGGTTACAGACCACGATACTTACAAAGGTTACCGTCATTGGAAATACCAGATGAAGGGAAAAGTCCATGAAGACTTTGTCGTGCTTAAGGGCATCGAATATGATACCTGTGACGCGGGACATATTATTTGTATCATGCCGGAAGGGGTAAAGATGCGCCTCCTGGAGCTGAGAGGGCTTCCGGTTGCGGTATTGATCGATTTTGTACATCGGCATGGAGGGATTCTGGGCCCGGCTCATCCCTGCGGGGAAAAGTATCTTAGTTTTACGAATACAAAAAAGTTTTATAAGTCGCCGGAGATTATTAAGAGATTTGATTTTATAGAAGTGTTTAACGCCTGCGAGCCGGAGGAATCCAACGAAGGAGCGCTGAAGCTGGCATATAAGTATAAAAAGCCGGGCATTGGCGGCAGTGATGCCCACAGGCCGGATTGTGTAGGAATGGGATATACCATCCTTCCGGAATATGTAACCTGTGAGACAGAATTGATCTCGCTGATCCGGCAGAAGAAACCGACAGAAGCAGGCGGAAGTCTTTATAATAAGACAACGAAAGATAAGATAGGAAAGGCTAATAAACTTCTGGTCTATTCCTTTTGGATTTACAACAAAGGCGGGGAACTGCTGAAACGTCGTAAGCGGAAGAAGAAAGGAGAGATCGAGAACCCGGTAGACCCTATAGATCCTATTGAGCTGCAATATTGGCAGAATCGCCAGTGATCGCTGGAAGCAGATTATTGAGATGGAAAATGACAAGATAAAAGGGCATTTCCAAGAGAAATGCCCTTTTAACGCGCCTAAATAAGTTTACTCAATGGTAATGAGTTGTGGCTGATCCGCCTGCTTTTCTACTTCCTTTGGAAGCTGAAGACGGAGGACTCCATCTTTGAATGCGGCTTTGATATCTTCCTGAGTGATATCCTCGCCCACATAAAAACTTCTGTTGCAAGTGCCGGTGTACCGCTCTTTGTGGATACATTTGCCCCTGGCATCCTTTTCTTCTTTCGTTTCATTTTTGTGCGCGGTAATGGTAAGATATCCATCTTTCAAATCCGCTTTTATCTCTTCCTTTGCGTATCCGGGAAGTTCCATTTCAATGACATAGTTATTATCTTTCTCGTGGATATCTGTTTTCATGATCTGAGAAGAACCACGGTCATAAGAACGAGTGAAGAAAGGATCGTTAAACATGTCGTCAAATAAATTGTTGAAAGATCTGTTTGCAAGTAACATAACACATTCCTCCTTGAATATATGTGATTGAATTATTGTTTTATTTGTTATATTTATTATATAACACAAATTATTAGCAATGTCAAGAGGTGAGTGCTAAATTTTAAAAATTTCTGAGCATTTTGCGGCATTCGCTAATTGAAAAATGATTTCTGGTTTTCTTATTAGGGTTTTGTGCTAGAATCTTTCTTTCATACAATCCAGACAGAAAAACCAGTGGGAGGTAGTTTTTTAAAAACACTTGCATAATATACGGATAAGATGTATAATTATGCAAGTTCTTTCAATTAGGGACAGGGCATTTTTAATTTGGGCCGGGGGATTTTTAATTTTCCCCCGTCCCAAACTGGAAAGGAAGTAGGAAAATGATCAAAGCAGGTATTATCGGAGCTACTGGATATGCGGGCGCTGAGCTGGTCCGCATCCTTATGTGGCATAAAGAGGTGGAGATTGTCTGGTTTGGCTCTAGAAGTTACATAGATGAAAAATATGCAAATGTATACAGAAATATGTTTGAGATTGTAGACGCCCAATGTATGGATGACAATATAGGCGGGCTGGCGGATCAGGTGGATGTGATCTTTACAGCCACACCCCAGGGATTTCTGGCTTCTGTACTGACGGAGGAGATTCTTTCTAAGGTTAAGGTGATCGATCTGAGCGCGGATTTTAGGATCAAAGATGTGGATATCTATGAGAAATGGTATGGAATCCAGCATAAGAGTCCGCAGTTTATCCAGGAAGCGGTCTATGGCCTATGCGAGGTGAACCGCGAGCAGATCCCAAAGGCACGTCTGATCGCCAATCCGGGCTGTTATACTACCTGTTCTATTCTGACGGCTTATCCGTTGGCGAAAGAGGGATTGATCGATATGGATACTTTGATCGTGGACGCAAAGTCAGGGACTTCAGGAGCGGGACGGGGAGCCAAGGTACAAAACTTATTCTGTGAGGTCAATGAAAATATGAAAGCCTACGGGGTAGCCTCCCACCGGCACACTCCGGAGATCGAGGAGCAACTGGGCTATGCGTCCGGCCGGAAAGTGACGATCAGCTTCACTCCCCACCTGGTACCTATGAATCGGGGAATTCTGGCGACAGAATACGCGGCGCTGACAAAGGATGTGTCTTGGGAAGAGGTCAAGGCGGTTTATGACAAGTACTATAAAGAAGAGAAATTTGTCCGGGTTCTGGATCAGGGAGTGTTCCCAGAGACAAAATGGGTGGAAGGAAGTAACTATTTGGATATCGGCTTCCAGATCGATCCGAGGACGAACCGGATCATTTTGATGGGAGCGATCGACAATCTGGTAAAAGGCGCGGCCGGCCAGGCAGTCCAGAATATGAACCTGATATTTGGTCTCCCGGAAACGGAAGGACTGGAACTGGTACCCATGTTCCCATAACCGGATGAGGATAGAGGAGGTTTTCAGAAATGGAAGACAGCAAGACGGTGATCCGGGTGATGACCATTGACGATTACGATCAAATATACGCGCTCTGGCATCGGATCCGCGGATTCGGCCTGCGCAGCGTAGACGACTCCAGAGAAGGGATCCAGCGTTTTCTGAAGCGGAATCCGACCACCAGCGTGGTGGCTGTGATAGATGGAGATGTGGTGGGAGCGATCCTCTGCGGTCATGACGGAAGACGGGGGTGTCTGTACCATGTCTGTGTTGACGAGGCATATCGTATGCGCGGCATCGGCAAAGCCATGGTAGTAGCGGCTATGGAGGCGCTGAAGGAGGAAAAGATCAATAAGGTTTCTTTGATCGCGTTTACGAAAAATGATATCGGAAACGCCTTTTGGAAGGAAATTGGCTGGACAAAACGGCAGGATCTGAACTATTATGATTTTACGTTGAATGAAGAAAATATCACAGCCTTTATCCAATAGAAATCGGCTGAAAAAGAAGAACTTGGAAAAAGGTGGATGTGCAGAAAGGAAGGAAAAGTATGAAACAGATAAAAGGCGGCGTGACAGCGGCAAAAGGATATGAAGCGGCAAGTACGGCGGCGGGGATCAAATACCAGGACCGGACAGATATGGCGATGATCTACAGTAAAGTTCCCTGCAAAGCAGCGGGAACATTTACCACCAACGTGGTAAAAGCAGCACCGGTAAAATGGGACCGCCAGGTGATCGACAGCGGGGCTCCCGTACAGGCTGTGATTGTGAATTCAGGCATTGCCAACGCATGTACGGGAGAAGAAGGGATGGGATACTGTCAGGAGACGGCCCAGGCGGCGGCAGAGATGCTGGGAATCCCGGCAGAAAGTGTGACTATCGGTTCCACAGGTGTGATTGGTATGCAGCTTCCCATTGAGAAAGTGAAAGCTGGGATCCAGGTGATGGCGGGAGAGAAGAATGATTCTTTGGAAAATGGCACGGCGGCGGCAAAAGCCATCATGACGACGGACACCAGTGAGAAAGAGCTGGCGGTGGAGATCGAAGTGGGAGGGAAAACGGTAACCCTGGGCGGAATGGCGAAGGGATCCGGCATGATCCACCCTAACATGTGTACCATGCTGGCGTTTTTGACCACAGATGCGGTCATTTCCAAAGAAACACTGCAGAAAGCATTAAGTGAAGATATCCAGGATACTTATAATATGATCTCCGTAGATGGAGATACCTCTACCAATGATACCGTCCTTCTGCTGGCAAACGGGCTGGCGGAGAATGAAGAGATCGTCTGCGGAAGCGAAGCATATCAGAAATTCGTGGAGGCCCTCCACACAGTGAATGAGTACCTGGCCAAGAAGATCGCGGGCGACGGAGAAGGGGCGACCGCCCTGTTTGAAGTAAAGGCGGTAGGCTGTCAGAGCGTGGAACAGGCAAAACTGCTGGCAAAATCTATTGTATGCTCCAACCTTACCAAGACAGCAATCGCGGGCCATGATGCCAACTGGGGGAGGATCCTGTGCGCCATGGGCTATTCCGGAGCGCAGTTTGATCCGGAGAAGGTGGATCTGTTTTTTGAGAGCAAAGCAGGAAAGATTCAGATCATTGCGGACGGGACGGCAGTAGACTACAGTGAGAAAAAAGCGACGGAAATCCTGTCCCAGCCGGAAGTAACGGCGATCGCGGACGTGAAGATGGGATCGGAAACCGCTACAGCCTGGGGCTGTGATCTGACCCATGGATATATTGAGATCAATGCGGACTACAGAAGCTAAGAAAGCAAGATAAAGGAGTATAGAATCGAACAATAAGGGACAGAAGGGAGTGGATCACATGAACAAAGATATGGAAAAATATCTGGAGAAGGCGGAAGTCCTGATCGAGGCCCTGCCTTATATCCAGCGGTTCAACCGCAGAGTTATCGTGGTGAAATACGGCGGAAGCGCTATGGTGGATGAGAGACTAAAAGAACAGGTCATCAAGGATGTAACGCTTCTGAAGCTGGTAGGCTTTAAGCCTATCATTGTCCACGGAGGCGGAAAAGAGATCAGCCGCTGGGTTGGTAAAGTAGGGATGGAGCCGGAATTCAAAAACGGCCTGAGAGTGACGGACGAGGCGACCATGGAGCTTGCGGAGATGGTGCTGGGCCGGGTGAACAAAAGTCTGGTGCAGCTGGTAGAGAGCCTGGGGGTACGGGCGATTGGGATCAGCGGCAAAGACGGAAGACTCTTTTCTGTCAATAAGAAATACACCGGCGGAGAAGACATCGGCTTTGTAGGAGAGATCAAGAAAGTAAACGCCCAGGTATTATACGATCTGATCGAGAAAGACTTTCTTCCGATCGTGTGCCCGGTAGGATTGGATGACGATTACAACACGTATAACATCAACGCGGATGATGCGGCCTGCGCGATCGCCAAAGCAATGCGGGCGGAAAAGCTTGCCTTCCTGACCGATATTGAGGGTGTGTACCGAGATCCAGAAGATCCGGATACCTTGATCTCGGAACTGCGGGTTTCAGAGGCCAGAAAGCTGATGGGCGAGGGCGTGATCGGCGGAGGAATGCTTCCTAAGCTGAACAACTGCATCGATGCCATTGAGCATGGAGTTTCCAGAGTCCATATCCTGGACGGGCGGATCCCTCACTGTCTCCTTCTGGAGATATTTACCAATAAAGGAATCGGAACAGCAATTTTAAATGAAGGCGAACAGCAGTATTATTATGGAGAGTAAGACAATGAATCAATATATGGAAGATACCAATAACAGTCTGGTGCATACGTATAACCGCTTCCCAGTAGTCCTGGAACAGGGCGAGGGCGTATATCTTTACGATACGGATGGAAATAAATATCTGGATTTCGCGGCGGGGATCGCGGTATCAGGCCTGGGATACGGGAACCAGGAATTGAATAACGCTTTGAAATCCCAAATTGATAAGCTGATCCATTCTTCCAATCTGTATTACAATACCGCCTGCGGAAAAGCGGCAGAGGCATTGAAGCGGGTGACAGAGATGGATCGGGTCTTTTTTACCAACAGCGGGACCGAGGCTATTGAGGGGGCGCTGAAAGCCGCCAGAAAATACGCCTGGAAACAGGGGGACGGAAGGTATGAATTTATCGCTATGGAAAATTCTTTCCACGGAAGGAGTATGGGAGCCTTATCGGTGACAGAGCATGAGGCCTACCGGACGCCTTTTGAACCTTTGATCCCAGGAGTGAAATTTGCCCGGTTTAATGACCTGGACAGTGTGAAATCTCTGGTGACGGATAAGACCTGCGCCATTATCCTGGAACCCCTCCAGGGAGAAGGAGGCATCAACACGGCCAGCCAGGAGTTTATGGAAGGGATCCGGAAGCTGTGCGACCAGGAAGGCATATTGATGATCTGTGACGAGATCCAGTGCGGCATGGGACGGACTGGAACCATGTTCGCATGGCAGTCCTATGGAACCAGGCCGGATATCATGGCGATGGCCAAAGCCATCGGAAGCGGAGTGCCGGTAGGAGCATTTGCCATGACGGAGAAAGTGGCCAAGGACTCCCTGGAACCAGGCGATCACGGAACCACATACGGAGGAAATCCGCTGGTCTGCACTGCCGTGGAGAAAACCATAGAGATTTTTGAGAAAGAGCAGATCGTACGGCATGTACAGGAAGTGGGCGCGTATCTGGAAGAAAAATTGGAAGAACTGGTACAGTCCTGCGAGGGAGCGCTGGAAAGACGGGGCAGGGGACTGATCCAGGGACTGAAGGTCAGCCGGCCGGCCGGAGAGATCTGCCAGGCCGCGCTGAAAGAAGGACTGCTGGTGATCAGCGCCAGAAGCGATGTGGTCCGTCTGGTTCCCCCACTGGTCATCGAGAAAGAACATGTAGATGAGCTGGCGGAAAAATTAAGAAAAGTATTATAGACAAATCAGACATAAAAAACCAGTCATCGGATATACTATCTGGAAGCAGAGAGGAGGAATACCGATGATTGGTTTTTTTATTGCTCTTTTGTCTGGGGCGTTGATGAGTGTCCAGGGCGTTTTTAATACCCAGGTGACGAAGACGACGGGACTGTGGGTCAGCAACGGCTGGGTTCAGTTGAGCGCGTTCGCGGCCTGCTTCGCGGCTTGGCTTTTTGCGGGAAGAGACAATATCGGGACACTTTGGAAGGTGGAACCCAAATATGTTTTGCTGGGAGGTGTGATCGGGGCCGGGATC
>OGXS01000126.1_pt1 | contig 79136 bp, 66 predicted proteins | sample 1576371 | NCBI WGS metagenome assembly OGXS01 (sample SAMEA3541475, study PRJEB24748) | human gut metagenome | biome: human gut; feature: human-associated habitat; material: faeces | place: China | collected 2012
CTTGCATGTGTTAGGCACGCCGCCAGCGTTCATCCTGAGCCAGGATCAAACTCTCAAATAAAATGTTCAAGATGTCAGATCAAGGTCCAGAACCACTGGTTCTTTTCCTGTCATTACTGTTTATTTAGGTTTTGAACTTTCGTTCTGTTCCATGGACTTTCCTGCAGACATCACTCTCAGGAAAACCCGAATGAAATTTGAATTAACGTTCAAGGTTGTTTTGTTATTCAGTTATCAAGGTTTTGTGTCGTTCTTTTTTTGTGACACAACTTCTTTATTTTATCATATCCAGAAGTCTTTGTCAAGAACTTTTTAAATTTATTTTTTAATGTTTTGTTGCTTTTCTTGAGCAACTCATATATTTTATCATATTCCCATTCATCTGTCAAGCACTTTTTTATTTTTCTTCTTTATTTTCCAAATAAGAGTGAAAAATATTACGGAGAAGGAGGGATTTGAACCCTCGCACCGCGCGAACGATCTACACCCTTAGCAGGGGCGCCTCTTCAGCCACTTGAGTACTTCTCCATAATGCCTAAATAAATGAAAATATTCAATTCCGTTGTACACTGATGCACAACGCTTTATTATATTAGCAAAAAGGCTGACAAAAGTCAAGCCTTTTTTTAATTATTTTTTCCATTTTTCTTTTGCAGTCTCATAAAGGTTGTTTCCATCTTTATCAATAACTACAATAACAGGTAGATATTCAATCTCTAACTTACGGATTGCCTCTGTGCCAAGATCATCGTAAGCAATTACTTCTGCCTTCTTAATACATTTAGATAATAATGCACCCGCTCCACCTACTGCGGCAAAGTATACTGCACCATTTCTCTTCATTGCTTCTATAACTTCAGGAGAACGCTTTCCTTTACCTACCATGCCTTTTAATCCTTTATCAAGCATCTCAGGGGTATACTTATCCATACGACTGCTTGTAGTAGGCCCTGCAGAACCAATAACCTGTCCCTCTCTTGCCGGACTTGGCCCAAGGTAATATAAAACATTGCCATTTAGTTCTATAGGTAAAGATTCCCCTTTATGCATACTTTCATACATTCTTTTATGTGCTGCGTCTCTGGCAGTATAAATAATTCCAGACAGGTATACATAGTCCCCTGCCTTTAAAGTATTAATATCTTCTTCAGAAAGTGGAACCTGAATTGTTTTATTCATGACTGTATCCTCCCTTATAAAGTTCTTACTGCATGACGATTTACATGACAGCACATATTTACGGCAACCGGAAGTCCTGCAATATGCGTAGGATATGTATTAATGTTGACAGCAAGTGCTGTAACAGTTCCACCAAGTCCTGCTGCTCCAATTCCAAGATTATTTACCTTTTCAAGAACCTCTTCTTCCATTGCTTTAATAGAAGGAAACTCGGAATGAGTACCCACAGGTCTTGTAAGTGCCTGCTTTGCCATAAGAGCAGCCTTTTCAAATGTACCGCCAATACCAACACCGACAACAACTGGAGGACAGGCATTTGGTCCTGCTTCCCGTACAGCGGATACAATCGCATTCACTGCACCTTCCATACCATCTGCCGGTTTAAGCATAAATACACGGCTCATATTTTCACTTCCGAAGCCCTTTGGTGCTACAGTAAGCTTAATATTCTCTCCTGGAACAATGCTGTAATGAATAACAGCAGGAGTATTATCTTTTGTATTTTCTCTGATAAATGGGTCATTTACTACAGATTTGCGAAGATATCCTTCTACATATCCATCATGTACCCCTTTATTGATGGCATCCGTAAGAGAACCGCCCTCAATATGTACATCCTGGCCTATCTCTGCAAATACAACTGCCATCCCTGTATCTTGACAGATTGGAATCTGCTCTGCTCCTGCAATATCAAGATTCTCTTTTAGCTGATTAAGAATCTGGCAGCCAAGAGGGTTCTCTTCCTGTTCTGCCGCTTTGTATAAAGCATTCTTCATGTCATCTGAAAGATAGTAATTGGCCTCGATACACATTTCTTTAATATTCTTAGAAATTTCCTCTACGTTAATTACTCGCATCTTTATACCTCTTTATCCGTTTAATCCACAGATGATAAATTATTGAAATAAAATCAAAATAATCAAATACATCTGTGGATTAGTCTGGGGCAATCCTTAGTCAATAAGAGCTGGTAATCTTTCTCCCTGCTTACTGACTTTTATTACCCTGTATGAAAAATTTAAACTTCTTCTGGTTCTGTTTCATTTTCTATGGCTTCATTCTCATCTGATACAGTCTCTTCAGATACTTCAGATGTATCTTCTTCCATATCTTCAGACTCATCCTCTTCCTGGAATCTTACCTTTGCAACACTGGCAACTTTAATATCGCTGTCTGCATCAATATTAATCAGCTTAACACCAGAAGTATTTCGACCAATAACAGAAATAGAATCACTCTTCATTCGAATCACAATTCCCTCTGTCGTAATAAGCATAATCTCTTCTTCTGGCTTAATTGTCTTCACTCCGATAACATAGCCGGTCTTCTCCGTAATCTTATAACATCTAAGACCCTTTCCGCCACGATGCTGTACGGTAAATTCATCAAGTGGAGTACGTTTACCCATACCTTTTTCAGATACGATGAGTAAATCATCTCCTTCAGAATAAATCTGCATACCAACTACTTCATCTGTATCTCCAAGATTCATTCCGATAACACCCATAGAAACTCGTCCGGTTTCTCGTACATCCTGAAGCTTAAAGCGGATACACTGACCTTCTCTTGATACGAGGAAAATGTCTTCGTTCTCATCGGTCTGTTTTACTTCAATAAGCTCATCGCCTTCTCGTAAGGAAATCGCAGCCAGACCATTTTTACGGACGTTCTTATACTCATCAAATCCTGTCTTCTTTACAATACCATTTCTCGTAGCCATAACAAGATAATGCTGCTTTCCATCTTCTGATAATGGAATAATCGCTGTGATCTTCTCTTCTGGCTGGAGCTGAAGAAGATTGATGATATTCACTCCTCTTGCTGTTCTGCTGGATTCCGGAATCTCATATCCCTTTAAGCGATATACACGTCCCTTATTTGTAAAGAACATGATGTAGTTATGAGTGCTTGTCATGAATAAATCTTCGATATGGTCTTCATCGATCACATTCATACCCTTGATTCCCTTACCACCACGATTCTGACTGTGGAAGTTATCCGGTGTCATGCGCTTGATATATCCAAGTTTGGAGAAAGTGATAATCGCATCTTTTCTAGGGATTAACGCTTCATCACTTAAATCTTCCATATCCATTTCGATAGAAGTTCTTCTGTCATCACCATATTTGTCACGGATGAGAAGAATTTCCTCGCGGATTACACCTAAGAGAACCTTTTCATCTGCTAAAATAGCTTCTAACTCTGCAATCTTTTTCTCAAGTTCATCATACTCGTTCTGAAGCTTCTCTCTCTCTAAACCGGTAAGCGCACGCAGACGCATATCTACAATCGCCTGTGCCTGTGCCTGAGAGAATTCAAAACGCTTGATTAAGTTATCTCTTGCCTCTGCTACGTTCTTAGAAGCACGGATAATCTCGATAACTTCATCAATGTAATCTAATGCCTTTAAAAGACCTTCTAAAATGTGCGCTCTCTCTTTTGCCTTGTTCAGCTCGTATTTTGTTCGTCTTGTTACAACATCTTTCTGGTGATTCAGATAATGAACAAGCATTTCTTTTAAGTTAAGAACCTTTGGCTGGTTATCTACAAGCGCAAGCATGATAACACCAAAAGTATCCTGAAGCTGTGTATGTTTAAATAACTGCTTTAATAAAACATTGGCATTCACATCTTTACGTGTCTCGATACAGATCCGCATACCGCTTCTGTCTGATTCATCACGTAATTCTGTGATTCCGTCAATTCTCTTTTCCTTTACTAAATCAGCAATTTTCTCAATTAAACGTGCCTTATTTACCATGTATGGAAGCTCTGTTACGATAATTCTCTGCTTTCCATTCTTCATTGGCTCAATATTTGTTACGGCACGTACTTTAATCTTACCTCTTCCGGTACGATATGCCTGGTCGATTCCCTTACGTCCAAGAATAGCCGCTCCTGTTGGGAAATCCGGACCTTTTACAATCTCTAAAAGCTCATCAATCTCGGTATCTCTGTCTTCCTCCACCTGATTATCAATGATCTTTACCACACCATCAATTGTTTCTCTTAAGTTATGTGGAGGGATATTGGTTGCCATACCAACCGCGATACCCTGTGCCCCGTTTACAAGGAGATTTGGAAATCTCGATGGGAGAATGCTTGGCTCTTTCTCTGTCTCATCAAAGTTCGGTACAAAATCAACCGTATCCTTGTAAATGTCTGCTGTCATCTCCATGGAGATCTTAGATAATCTTGCCTCTGTATAACGCATGGCAGCTGCGCCGTCACCGTCCACAGAACCAAAGTTACCATGACCGTCTACTAACGGATAACGGGTAGACCAGTCCTGCGCCAGATTAACTAACGCTCCATAAATAGAGCTGTCACCATGAGGATGATATTTACCCATTGTATCACCAACGATACGGGCACACTTTCTATGTGGCTTATCCGGACCGTTGTTCAGCTCGATCATAGAATAAAGAATTCTTCTCTGAACCGGCTTCAGACCATCTCTTACATCTGGAAGCGCTCTGGATACAATTACACTCATAGCATAATCTATATAAGATTTCTCCATGGTATTTTTCAAATCCACCTCATGGATTTTATCAAAAATATTACTATCGTCCATACTGTCCTCCTGAACTATGATACATACTCCCGAAATCTCAAATATTTAAGAGATTCCGGGAGTATGGAAATGTCAAAAAACTTCTTTTATCAGATATCCAGATTCTGTACATATTTTGCATTCGCTTCGATAAACTCTCTACGCGGTTCTACACGGTCACCCATAAGAGTATCAAATGTCATATCAAGCTCTGAAGCTGCATCATCATCCATATTTACACGCAGCAAAATTCTCTTTTCCGGATCCATAGTTGTCTCCCACAGCTGGGAAGCATCCATCTCACCAAGACCTTTATATCGCTGAATCTTATTGTTACCGTCACGTCCGATATCTGTAAGTATCTTATTTAATTCTTCATCACTGTAGGCATACCACACCTTCTTGTTCTTCTCAACTTTATACAGTGGCGGCTGTGCCAGATATACATGACCTTCTTTGATAAGATCAGGCATAAAACGATATAAGAATGTTAATAATAATGTGGCAATATGTGCACCATCTACATCGGCATCAGTCATAATAATAATCTTATTATATCTGAGTTTTGTAATATCAAAATCCTCATGAATTCCCGTACCAAATGCAGTAATCATCGCACGAATCTCATTATTTACAAGAATCTTATCCAGTCTCGACTTCTCTACGTTAAGAATCTTTCCACGAAGTGGAAGAATCGCCTGTGTTGCACGACTTCTTGCTGTCTTTGCAGAGCCACCCGCGGAATCTCCCTCTACGATGTAGATTTCACAATTCTGTGGGTCTTTATCAGAACAATCTGCCAGCTTACCTGGAAGACTCATTCCGTCAAGTGCAGACTTTCTTCTTGTTAAATCCCTTGCCTTTCTTGCGGCCTCTCTGGCTCTTTGTGCAAGCACCGCCTTCTCACAGATTATCTTTGCAACATTTGGATTCTGCTCAAGGAAATAAGTGAGCTGTTCGCTGACTACGCTGTCAACAGCACCTCGCGCTTCACTGTTTCCAAGCTTCTGCTTTGTCTGTCCTTCAAACTGTGGTTCTGGAATCTTAATGCTGACAATGGCAACTAAACCTTCTCTGATATCATCTCCAGTAAGATTCTGCTCACTGTCTTTTAATAACTTATTCTTTCTTGCATAATCATTAAATGTTTTTGTAAGTGCACTTCTAAAACCAGCTAAATGTGTTCCGCCTTCCGGTGTCGTAATATTATTTACAAAGCTATAAACACCTTCGTTATAAGAATCATTATGCTGTAACGCAACTTCTACAACTACATCGCCTTTTTTACCTTCACAGTAAATAACCTGTGGGTAAAGTACTTCCTTACTCTTATTCAGATATTCTACATATTCACGAATTCCACCTTCATAGTGGAATGTGAGAGCAACATTCTCTTCTGGTCTCTTATCTTTAAGGACAATCTTTAATCCCTTTGTTAAAAATGCCATCTCACGAAGACGCTGTTTTAACACTGAAAAATCAAAAACAGTCTCTTCGAAAATGGTAGGATCAGGAAGAAATCTTACTTCTGTACCTCTCTTATCTGTATCCCCTACAATCTTTAACGGATACATAACCTTTCCACGTTCATATCTCTGACGGTAAATCTTTCCCTCATGGAAAATATCTACTTCAAGCCATGTGGACAGTGCATTAACAACCGATGCACCTACTCCGTGTAATCCACCGGATACCTTGTATCCTCCACCACCGAACTTTCCTCCTGCATGAAGGATGGTAAACACGACTTCGACTGCTGGAATTCCCTTTTTCTTGTTAATTCCTACAGGTATACCACGGCCATTATCTCTGACCGTGATAGAATTATCTTCATTGATGTACACTTTTACTGTATCACAAAATCCAGCTAATGCCTCATCAACTGCATTATCTACAATCTCATATACCAGATGATGGAGGCCCTTGGATGAAGTACTGCCAATGTACATACCAGGCCTTTTCCGTACAGCTTCAAGACCTTCTAAAATCTGTATCTGATCCGCACCATATTCCTGCGCTGCAGAAATCTGTTCTTCACTCATAATTCAACCTCCTGTCAAAACTTAATCAAATAATTATACCATAAATATCGCCATTTATTCAACTTCTTAAACCAGACCATCTGTTTTTTCTTCCTGTACAATCCCCTCTTTTACACGAAATACCTTGTCTAAGGAGATACGGCTGTTTACAAAATCATCAAGTCCTGTGCAGGAAATTAATGTCTGAATATCCTGAATACTTTCAAGCAGCCACGACTGTCTGCCTGCATCTAACTCTGATAAAACATCATCAAGAAGAAGTATTGGTTTTTCTCCCGTCACCTGCTCAATAAGGCGGATTTCTGACAGCTTTAATGACAGCGCAGCCGTCCTTTGCTGTCCTTGTGAGCCAAATTTACGAATATCAATTCCCCCGACTTTAAATCGAAGATCATCTCTGTGTGGCCCGACACTTGTTGTCCCTGAAGAAATATCTTTATTCCTTTTAGAATAAAGCTGCTCTCTAAATTTTTCTGCCTCCACATTTTTTTCGTATTCTACTTTAATCTGCTCCTTACCACCAGTAAGCTGTCCATGAATCTTTGCCATCATCTCATCAAGAAAATATACAAACTCTTCTCTTTTTTTAATGAGAAACTGTCCGGCAGCAAGAAGCTGTTCATCCCATCCATCCAAAGTATCGATGAGCGCCGGATATAAATTAATTTGTTTTAAAAGATTATTTCGTTCATTCAAAATCTTACTGTAAGCAACAAGCTGCTGCATATAGCCTTTATCAATCTGGCTCAGCTCCATATCAAGAAATCTTCTTCTTCCCGCCGGGCCTTCTTTAATAATCGACAAATCTTCCGGAGAAAAAAAGACGATGTGCATCATTCCAAGAAGCTCTCCTGAGCGTCTTACCGGCACACCATCTACCGCAACTCCTTTGCTTTTATTTTTCTTTAAATGAACATCCAGACGATGGGATAATGAATCTTTTCTGAAAAAAAGCCGGATATGTGCCTCATCTTCACCAAAACGAATCAGTTCCTTATCCCTGCTTCCTCTATGGGATCTTAAAGTTCCGCTTACATAAATAGACTCTAAAAGATTCGTCTTCCCCTGTGCATTATCTCCAAAAAAAATATTTACTCCAGGAGAAAACTCCACTTTTAGCGAATCAAAATTTCTGTAATTATTTAATTCGATTGATTCAACAAACATGGAGTCCTCCCTTATGGTTATTTTACAACTTTAAATTCTTCGCCTTCGAATTCAAAAACATCACCGTCGTAAAGCTTCTTACCTCTTCTGGTCTCCACCTCACCATTCACTGTTACCTGTCCGTCCTGAATAAGCATTTTTGCATCAATACCAGAAGATACGATGCCTGCTGCCTTCATAGCCTGTCCAAGCTTAATAAATTCATCTCTTAATTTTAATTCTTCCATAGTTTACTTTAATTCCTTTCTGGCTTTTCAATAATCCGAATTATCAGGATAATCTGTAACCCTTGATAACTATTTGCATATTATCTCTATTTATCACCAGCTACACATTACCAGTAATCCGAATTATTAAATAAAAAAGTTTTCATGTCCGTCAATAGCGGACAACTTCGTTAAAATTTATACATTGCTGTTACTTACATTGATTGGTAAGATCAAATATAAATAAGAGGATTTCTCATCACGAATGATACAAGGTGCGATAGAGTTGATAAGATAAATGGTAACTTCTTCTTCATCGATAACACGAAGCGCATCTACTAAAAACTTAGGGTTAAAGCCGATAACTAAGTCTTTTCCCTCTTTGCTGATCACAATCTGGTCTTTCATGGAACCAATCTGAGAAGAAATCATCAGATTCATCTGTTCATTTTCAATCTTAAGGATAATTGGTTTCTTGTCAGACTCTTTTACAAATAAAGTGGAGCGGTCAAGACAGCGTAATAATTCCATTTTGTTGATAGTCAGCTTGGTTTCATAATCGTTAGAAAGCATCTGCCCAATATTATAAAACTTACCTTCTAATAATCTGGAAACTACTTTTGTCTCCCCAAACTCAAATAAAATATGCTTATCTGTTAAATATAAATTAATCGTATCTTTTGCTTCACCTGGAAGAATCTTACTAACTTCGGATAAAGTTTTACCTGGAACGATGACTTCCATTTTAGGATAAGATTCCTGTAATTCAATATTACGAACGGAAATTCTATGACCATCAAGAGAAGTTACTGTCATTTTATTATTTTCAATACTCAAAAGTTCTCCGGTCATTAATTTATTATTTTCATTATCGGATACAGAAAAAATCGTCTGTCTGATTACTTCTTTTAAGTCAAACTGAGAGAGAGTAATTTTGTTTTCTTTTTCAATTTCAGGTAAATGTGAAAAATCGTCTCCCTTTCTTCCCATAATGCTGCACTGAATCTGTTCACATTCAATATTTGTCTTTCCGGACTCGTCTGTTTCGATACAAACATCATTATCTGGAATTTTTTTGATGATTTCAGAAAAGATTTTAGCTTCAAGTGCAATCTTACCAGGTTCGATGATTGTTCCCTCAATAACTGTTTCTATACCAAGTTCCGTATCATTTGCAGTTAATTTAATGCAATCATCATAAGCTTCAATCAGTATACATTGAAGAATATCCATTGTTGTCTTATTGGATACAGCTTTAGAGACTGTATTTACTCCATATAAAAATTGATTCTTAGAGCATGTTATCTTCATAAATGTGTATAACTCCTTTCGGTGTAAAATATATATAAATATAATAAGTTATTCGCAGTAGTAGTAGTAGGGGGTGTGTAGGATGTGAATAACTAAGATAAGGCCGATAATACAAGGATTTTCGAAAAGGATAACTATGCGGATAAGTATGTGAATAAAAAAATAGTTATCCACATAGGAAAAATTGGGCAAAAGTTATCCACAGCTATCCACAGGCAATTCACATCGAATCTGAATAGAATGTGGAAAAAAATAAAGGGTTGTCCCCAGTGTGTGAAGACACCTTTATTTTTTTGTTTCTTCTATATAAATGTACTACGTTGGTGGGTTCAATTTCTTGATAATGATATCAAGGTTGCTTTTAAGGTTTTCGTCTGTTTCAAGCATTTTTCCAATTTTGTCATGACCGTGTATAACAGTAGTATGGTCGCGATTACCCATAATTTTTCCGATATTTTGGAGAGAATAGTCGGTATATTTACGGGAAAGATACATACAAATCTGTCGTGGATTAGCGATTTCTTTATTTTTCTTCTTAGAAATGATGTCAGAAACAGAAATATTATAGTGTTCGGCAACGACATCCATAATCAACTGTGGAGTTACCTCTTTTTGACATTCAATCGTATCTTTTAAAGCATTTTCCGCTAATTCTAAGGTAACAGGCTTCTTTTCGAGGTTGGCGAAAACATAAATTTTGTTTAAAGCTCCCTCTAATTCACGAATATTGGAATTAATATTTGTAGCAACGTATTGCATAACCTCCTGATTAATATCAAGATGCTCTAATTCAGCACGTTTTTTCAAAATTGCCATCTTAGTTTCGTAGTCTGGCGGCTGAATATCCGCAGTAATTCCCCATTCAAAGCGAGATCTAAGACGTTCTTCTAATGTTGCAATTTCTCGCGGATGTTTATCGGAAGAAATTACAATCTGTTTTTTTGCTTCGTGAAGTTCATTAAAAGTATGGAAAAATTCTTCCTGAGTACTTTCTTTTCCTATTATAAACTGGATATCATCGATTAAGAGGACATCAATATTACGGTATTTGTCACGAAATTCCTTATTCTTGTCATGTTTTAAGGAATCGATCAGTTCATTTGTAAATTTTTCAGAGGTTACATATAAAACACGTAAATCTGGGCGATTATTAATGATATGGTGTGCAATGGAATGCATCAAATGCGTCTTTCCAAGTCCAGCTCCTCCATATAAAAAGAGAGGATTGTATGCACCACCAGGTGATTCGGCGACTGCAACGGAAACAGCATGAGCCATTTTGTTTGTCGGGCCGACTACAAATGTATCAAATGTATATCTTGGATTTAAATTACCAATATATTCTGCAGGAACACTGACTTTTTTCGGTTCTGATTTCGGGGCTGCAGAATTGGAGTCGGTAAAAAGAATTTTAAATTGCTTTCCAGTAACCTGCTCAATTGCCATAGAGAGGTAAATGTCGTAATATTTGTGTTTTATAAATTCAATTCCTCGTGGTCCACGTACCATAAAAAAAGTAATACTGTCATCTGTAATTGTCTGAATAATTAGTGGTTGTATCCAAGTATTAACGGCAACTTCGGATATTTCATGTTCTTTTACGAGAATATTCAGAATTTCTTGCCATTTTGACTCAATTAATTCTTTCATTGTTAGCTCCATTCTGGTTTAATATGTTGAACTGTTTTAGTAAAAATATCGAGATTAAAAAACAGCTCGGCTTTTAGTATAAGTGTATAACAGAACCGAAGTTTTTTCAATATACGAATCTTGAGAAAATGTGGATAACTTATTGTGGATAACTGAGAAAAATGCTGTTTTTTCAGAGAAAAAAATGAAAAATAACACATTGTGGATAACTTAAACGAAATTATACACATCAAAAATTGCAGATTAACAGTAGCTCTTGACGAATTTTTGCGGCGGAGTTGTGAATATTTCAATAGTTATGCACAAGTTATGCACATTTTGTGGATAACTCGTGCATAACTTCTGATTTGGATGTGCAAAAAATTAAAATTAAAGATTTAATAAGAAAAAACGCAGGAATTGCTTGACTTAGAGCACTTTTTTCAATATAATAGGAGTGATGTTTTTCAACAAGACAGGTATAATATTCGTTTAAGGAGGTGGCTTTCGCATGAAGATGACATTTCAGCCAAAGAAAAGACAGAGATCTAAAGTTCATGGTTTTAGAAAAAGAATGAGTACTGCTAACGGCAGAAAAGTATTAGCTAGAAGAAGAGCAAAAGGAAGAAATAAATTATCAGCTTAGGTCGCAGTGATGTGACCTTTTCTTTTCTCATTGATTTTTTGGAAAGTTGAGAAAGTTAAGTGAGTGAATTTAAGTCTTTAAGAAAGAATTGGGAGTTCCAGGCGGTATATCGTAATGGTAAGTCTAAGGCGAACCGCTGTTTTGTAATGATAATAAAGAAGAATGACACTTCTTCTAACCGCGTGGGAATTTCCGTAAGTAAAAAAGTAGGAAATAGTATTGTCCGCCACAGAGTAACCAGAGTAATCAGAGAGGTTATGCGTCTCCACTGGGGAGAAATCAAGAGTGGCTATGACATTGTAATTGTGGCACGCCCGTCAGCGAAAGATTCTGACTATGGGAAATTTGAAAGTGCCATTTTTCATTTGTTGAATTTACATCATTTATTGAAAGACGACGATTTGGAATGAAAATTATTTTGATTAAAATAATAAGATTTTATCAGAAATATCTGTCAGCTCTCAAAGGAAGAGCGACCTGTATATATACACCGACCTGCTCGCAGTATGCGATAGAGGCAATTGAGAAGCATGGTGTATTAAAGGGGGGATTGTTAGCAGCGTGGCGGATTCTGCGTTGTAATCCTTTTTCGAAAGGCGGATATGATCCGGTTCCATAGTTAAGGAGGAAAAGTATGTTATTGACGCAGTCTACCACTCCGATTATCGGATGGATTGCTACCTTACTTGGGTATGTCATGGAATTCATTTTCTATTGTCTGAATTTCATCGGCATTCAGAACATTGGATTATGTATCATCATATTTACCATTATTGTTCGATTATTAATGCTGCCTCTGACTATTAAGCAACAGAAGTTTGCTAAGATCAGTCAGGTAATGCAGCCTGAAATCAATAAGATTCAGAGAAAGTACCGTAATAAGACAGATCAGGCTTCTATGATGAAGCAGAATGAAGAGATTCAGAAAGTTTACGAAAAATATGGCACAAACCCAACGGGTGGATGTCTTCAGTTAGTAGTTCAGATGCCTATTTTCCTTGCATTATATCAGGTTATCCGTAAGATTCCTGCATATATCCCGCAGGTTAAGGCTGTCTACATGCAGGTTGTAACTGCAATCGCAGGACAGGCAGGCGCAATTGATGCGATTAATAAGATTGGTAAGGGATTAAAGTCTTCTTACGTTACAAGTCTTGCATCAGATGCAACAAAGAATCAGATTATTGATACACTGAATTACTTTAATGCAGATGCATGGCATAAACTTGCCAAAGCGATTCCATCAGCATCAGATGTAATTAACACTTCATCTACTCATATTATTGGAATGAATGATTTCTTTGCAGGAATCAATGTATCTCAGACACCAGGATTTCATCCTTCTATTTATTGGCTGATTCCTATTCTAGCTGCATTATTCCAGTATTTATCTGCAAAGACAATGAAACAGCCTGAGCTGGATGGTAATAATCCAGCAGCAGGAATGACAAAGAGCATGACAGTCATGATGCCTCTTATGTCTTTATATTTCTGTTTAGTTACTCCGGCAGGTCTTGGTATTTACTGGGTAACAAGTGCATTATTCCAGTGTTTACAGCAGGTTATCATTAATAAATATATGGATAACGCAGATATCGATGCTCTTGTTGCAAAGAACAAAGAAAAAGCTGCAAAGAAGAAAGCAAAAGGACAGAAAACATTTATGGAAAGACTCATGGATACCTCTGCTAAGGCAGATGCCGCAAAAGAGGAGATTGAGAATCCTTCCGCAAGAAAGACAATTAAGCAAATTGCTTCCATTAATACAAAGAAAATCGCTGGACCAGAAGGAACAGGTGCAGAAGATTATGCCAATCTTGATTCTGTTGATATCAGCAAGCTTGGAGAAATTGGTAAAAAGGCTTATCTGGTATCTCAGTATGAGAAGGAACATGGACATACCAGGGGAGGTAAGAAGTAGTGGAAGTTAAAGAATTTAAAGCAAAAACTGTAGATGAGGCAATTACCGCAGCTACTCTTGAGCTTGGAATCAGCAGTGATAAGTTACAGTATGAAGTAGTTGATGAGGGAAGCAAAGGTTTCCTCGGAATCTTTAATAGCAAACCTGCAGTAATTAAGGTAATATTAAAGAAGTCTTTATTAGAAAGAACACAGGAATTCTGCGACGAATTATTTGCTGCCATGAAAGTGGAAACTACAGTAAATATTGATTTTAGAGAAGAAGATAATGTAATGAATATTGATTTATCTGGTTCCGATATGGGTATCCTTATTGGAAAGAGAGGACAGACTCTTGACGCATTACAGTATCTTATCAGCCTTTATGTGAATCGTGAGAGCGATGCATATATCCGCGTAAAACTTGACACAGAGAATTACCGCGAGAGAAGAAAGGCAACACTTGAAAAATTAGCTAAAAAAATAGCATATACGGTAAAGAGAACGAAAAAACCTGTTGCTTTAGAGCCAATGAATCCGTATGAAAGACGTGTGATTCATTCTGCACTTCAGAATGACAGATATGTCTGTACGAAGAGTGAAGGTGAGGAACCGTATAGAAAAGTTGTTATTATGTTAAAGAGAGACAGATAACATAAGTATGAGATTAGGGATGTTTAAAGATTCTTGCGGGAATTTTTAAACATTCCTATTTTTATAGCATTTTAACTTGATTTTAGAGTTAAAATTTGAATAAATGGAGAGTGTGATAGGAATGATAAATGAATTTGATACAATTGCCGCGATTGCTACCGCAGTATCCAACGCAGGAATTGGAATTATAAGAATCAGCGGCAGCGAAGCAATGGAGATTTTGGTGAAGATTTTTGAGCCATATAATAAAAAAGCGGATGTTTATCAGCTGGAAAATCACCGTATTTATTATGGTAATATTAAAGACGGCGAGGAAGTTGTGGATGAATGTATTGTCCTTATTATGAAAGGCCCACACAGTTATACAAAAGAAGATGTTGTGGAAATCGACTGCCACGGCGGAGTAACAGTTGTGTATAAAGTGCTGAATCTGGTACTGAAAAATGGTGCAAGAGCGGCAGAGCCGGGAGAATTTACAAAAAGAGCTTTTCTGAATGGGCGAATTGACCTGTCTCAGGCAGAGGCTGTTATGGATTTAATTGATTCTAAAAATGAGATGGCAAGAAAAAATTCTATGACGCAGTTAAAGGGAGGATTATCCGACAAAATAAAACAGTTAAGAGAAGAGATTATTTACCAGATTGCATTTATAGAATCGGCCTTAGATGATCCGGAACATTACAGCTTAGACGGATTTCCAGAGAAGCTTTTAGAAGAAGATAAGAAGTGGATTACTATAGCAAAAGAGATGCTGGATTCTTACGATAATGGAAGAATTATCGCAGAGGGAATCCGCACTTGTATTGTCGGTAAGCCAAATGCAGGAAAGTCCTCTTTTTTAAATGCTCTTTTAGGAGAAGAAAGAGCGATTGTTACAGACATTGCCGGGACAACGAGAGATACGTTAGAGGAATCTGTGACAATTGATGGAATTACACTTAATATTGTAGATACTGCCGGAATCCGAGATACAGAAGATAAGGTAGAAAGTATCGGTGTAGAAAGAGCGAAGAAAGAGATTGAAAGCGCAGATTTGATTTTATTTTTAATGGATACTTCAGTGCAAATCAGTGAGGAAGATATCGAGATTCTTCAGAGAATCCGTGATAAAAAGAAAATTATTTTATTGAATAAGTCTGATAAAGCAACAGAAGAGAGTGGTTTTGAACAGTCTGCTCTAAAGGAATATATTTCAGAGGAAACACCTGTAATTTCTATTTCTGCAAAATATGGAGATGGAATAGATAATTTCATAATGGAATTAAAAAATATGATGTTTCATGGTAGAATAGACGTGAATCAAGAAGTCTACATTACTAATGCAAGACATAAAGATGCACTTGCCAAGACTTATGAGAGTCTTGAATGTGTAGAGAGAAGTATAGAGGCAGGAATGCCGGAGGACTTCTTTACGATTGATCTGATGAATGCTTATGAGAAGTTAGGATTGATTATTGGAGAGTCCGTAGAAGAAGATTTAGTGAATGAGATATTTTCCAAGTTCTGTACAGGAAAATAAAGAAACAAGGAGAATAGCATGAAAACAGTAGAAGAATACTATGACGTGGTTGTGGTAGGAGCGGGTCATGCTGGCTGTGAAGCGGCGTTAGCGGCAGCGAGACTTGGCTGTGAGACAATCATTTTTACCGTTAGTATGAACAGCGTGGCATTGATGCCATGTAATCCGAATATCGGAGGAAGTTCTAAGGGACATCTTGTAAAAGAAATTGATGCTCTCGGCGGAGAGATGGGAAAAAACATTGATAAGACTTATATTCAGTCTAAGATGCTGAATAAATCAAAGGGGCCGGCAGTACATTCTTTAAGAGCACAGGCTGATAAAGATGCGTATTCCATGACAATGCGTTATACACTTCAGAATACCGACCATCTGACTTTGCGTCAGGCAGAGGTTACAGAACTTATTGTGGAAGATGGAGTTATTAAAGGTGTAAAAACATTTTCTGGAGCAATTTATCATGCCAAGACGGTTGTGCTGGCAACAGGAACGTATTTGAAGGCAAGATGCCTGTATGGAGAGGTTGTGAATTATACAGGCCCGAATGGTTTACAGGCAGCAAATTATTTAAGCCAGTCTTTAAAGGATAATGGCGTAGAGCTGTATCGTTTTAAGACTGGAACTCCAGCCAGAATTGATAAGCGTTCCGTTAATTTTGATGTGATGGAAGAGCAGTTTGGTGATGAGAAAATCGTGCCATTCAGCTTTACGAATAAAGAAGAAGATATTAAGAGAGAGCAGATTTCCTGCTGGCTTACTTATACGAATGAGGAGACACATAAGATTATCCGTGATAATTTAGATCGCTCTCCGATTTATGCGGGTGTCATTGAAGGAACAGGCCCAAGATATTGTCCGTCTATTGAGGACAAGGTCGTTCGTTTTGCTGATAGAAAAAGACATCAGCTTTTCATCGAGCCAGAGGGAGAATTTACAAACGAAATGTATGTTGGAGGTATGAGCAGTTCACTTCCAGAGGACGTACAGTATGCAATGTACCGTACTGTAAAAGGTCTTGAAAATGTAAAGATTATCCGTAATGCCTATGCGATTGAGTACGATTGTATCAATCCAAATCAGTTGAAATTGTCACTGGAATTTAGAAATATTCAGGGACTTTTCAGCGGTGGACAGTTTAACGGAAGTTCAGGTTATGAGGAAGCAGCATGCCAGGGACTTATTGCCGGAATCAATGCCGCAAGAAAGTGTCTTGGAAAAGATCCAGTAATTTTAGACCGTTCACAGGCATATATCGGCGTATTAATTGATGACCTCGTAACAAAAGAGAACCACGAGCCATACCGTATGATGACTTCAAGAGCAGAGTATCGTCTGTTATTAAGACAGGATAATGCCGATATGCGTCTTACACCAATCGGTCATGAGATTGGCCTGATTGATGATGAGCGTTATGATAAGTTCCTTTTAAAGAAAGAACAGATTGAGAAAGAAATCGAGCGTTTAAAACATGTAAATATCGGTGCTAATAAAACAGTTCAGGAGTTGCTGGAGAGCCTCGGAAGTACGAAGCTAAATAGTGGTTCTACATTAGAGGAGTTAATAAAGCGTCCGGAACTTAATTATGAATGTTTAGCTCCAATTGATCCAGACAGAGAGCCGTTAGACGATGATGTAGCTGAGCAGATTAACATTAACATTAAATATGAAGGCTATATTAAGAGACAGCTTCAGCAGGTAGAACAGTTTAAAAAGATGGAAAATAAATTAATTCCTGACACGATCAACTATGATGAAGTGCATAACCTGCGTACAGAAGCAGTACAGAAGTTAAAGGCAGTACATCCACATTCCGTAGGACAAGCATCAAGAATTTCTGGAGTTTCTCCATCAGATATTTCGGTGCTGATGATTTATATGGAGCAGATGAGACATAGGAAGTAAGGAGATTATATGGATTTTAAAGAAAAATTAAAAGCGAGAGCGGAAAAAGAGGGAATCAGCCTTACTCCAAAACAGTTAGGTCAGTTCGAACTTTTTTACAAAATGCTCATCGAAACAAATAAGTCCATGAATCTGACGGCAATTACAGACGAGGATGAAGTTATTGAGAAGCATTTTATTGATAGTCTGAGTTGTCGCAGAGTTGTGGATATGAGTCAGATAAGAACATGTATCGATGTAGGAACGGGAGCAGGTTTTCCGGGAATCCCACTGAAAATTGTCTATCCGGAAATTGACTTTGTACTCGTTGATTCACTGAATAAAAGAGTTAAGTTTTTAAAAGATGTAAAAGAAGCACTTGGATTAGAAGGCTTAGAAGCACTTCATGGAAGAGCAGAAGATTTAGCAAGAGATAAATCTTTAAGAGCAGCTTTTGATTTATGTGTTTCGAGAGCGGTTGCAAACTTAAGCGTGTTAAGTGAGTACTGCGTTCCTTTTGTCAGAACAAATGGATATTTTGTATCCTATAAAGGAAAAAAGGGTTTAGAGGAAATTTCTAATGCACAAAATTGTATGAATGTGTTAGGATGTAAGATAGAAAAAGTGGATGATTTCCGCTTAGAAGAGGATGAGGCAGAACGTCTTTTGATCAGAATTAAGAAATGTAAGGGAACACCAAAGCTTTATCCGAGAAAAGCAGGAACACCATCAAAAAATCCTTTATAGAAAATTTATAGAAGGAAACTTAAAGCAAGTTTAAAGAAGCATTTCTATGTGCTGTTTTATTGAATTTCAGTTGAGTAGTTGAGTAACCTGAAGTTGAACTCAATTAATGCAGAATGTCTTTTTAAACGTGCTTCAGCTGAGATAGGATTAAATATATCATATCAGAAAGATAGGGCAGATTAGTATGGATATAAAAGAAAAGAATGATATTTTTATAGATAATGCAAATTTACAGGGGAGAATGTCAGTTTTTCATGATAAACTAAGAAAGCATCTTTCTAATGAATATTTGTTTTTATCAGAGAAAAAGGATAATCTTGAAAATGAGATTCTCCAGTTAAAATTAGAAAAAGAGCAGAAAGATAAGACGTTATTTCCCCACATCGAAAAAAGGGATGTCAGAAAATATTTTTCACCATTAAATATAAATGAAATAGACGAAGAACAAAAAGATGAGAAGGAAAAACAGCTTACTGCGAATATAAGCCGCATCAGTGAGGAAGCAGAATTATTAGACAGCAGGATGCTTGAGATTAAAGATTTCCTGCAGGATATAGAATCTATGCTTCAGGAAGATTCCGAAGACAGTATGTCTACTCTTCTGATCAAGGGAGAAAAAAACAGGATTTCTGTAGAAGATTTTTATAAGAATCATGAAGTATATCCAGAACTTTTACTCAATTTAAAAGAGCTGACTACTTTTTTTCAGAATCAATATGAAGGACTTGAAATTCTCTTAGAGTTTGAGGATGGGGGAATTCAGCTTGATACAAAAGTAGTGGCAAATATATTAAGACAGTTGACGATTAATATTATGTCTGCTGTGGAAGATTATAATATTTCTATGATTTTAATAGAGGGTAAAGTAACTGATGATAAAATTTTGCTCACTCTGAATTGTATGTGTGATGATGGTCCAGTGGATACGTTTAAAATATCTTATGATATAGATAGAATATAGATGGATAAAAAAGTTTGAAAATGAGATTTCTATAAATCATATAAAAACTTGTGAGTCAGATTTCTTATAAATTATATAAGAAGCTTGCAAATGAGATTTTTATAAATCATATATAAAAACTTGTGAATCAGATTTTCACAAATCGTATAAAAAGATTCTAAAGATGAATGAAAAAGAGAAAGGAAGTAAAGAATGAAAAATAAGATTATTGATATTTTATCCGAAAATATTGAGCAGTTGGATAAAGAAGAGATTGCAGCAGCTTTAGAAATTCCTAAAAAAACAGATATGGGAGACTTCGCTTTTCCATGTTTTAAACTGGCAAAGGTATTCCGCAAAGCCCCAAATATGATTGCTGAAGAACTGACAGCACAGATTAATGAAAAGGGATACGATATTTTTGATAAAGTTGTCAATGTAGGAGCATACATTAACTTTTTCTTAGCAAAGGAAGCATTTGCAAAAGAAATTATGAATACTGTTGATACTCCAGACTTTGGCCAGGGAACAGAGGGAGAAGGAAAGACAGTTTGTATTGATTATTCTTCTCCAAACGTAGCAAAGAACTTCCATGTAGGACATTTAAGAACAACTATTATCGGAAACTCTCTTTATAAAATCTATTCCAAATTAGGATATCATGTAGAAAGAATTAATCATTTAGGAGACTGGGGAACACAGTTCGGTAAGCTTATTGTTGCCTATAAAAAGTGGGGAAGCAAAGAAGCAGTAGAAGAGAATGGAATCGACGAATTGATGAAAATTTATGTAAAGTTCCATCAGGAAGCAGAAAAAGATGATTCCTTAAATGATCAGGCAAGAGAATGGTTCGTTAAAATGGAGCAGGGAGACGAGGAAGCTCTTTCTATCTGGCAGTGGTTCAAAGATATCAGTTTAGTAGAATATAAACGAATTTATAAATTACTTGGAATGGATTTCGATCATTTCACAGGTGAAAGCTTCTACCGTGATAAGACTCATGAAGTAGTAGAAAAATTACAGGAAAAAGACTTACTTGTAGAGAGCGAGGGTGCACATATAGTACCTTTAGATGATTATGATATGGCTCCATGTCTTATTATGAAGAAAGATGGAAGTAGTATTTATGCTACCCGTGACTTAGCTGCATTATTATATCGTAAGAGAACATATAACTTTGATAAATGTATCTATGTAACAGGATTAGAGCAGAAACTTCATTTTGCTCAGGTATTCAAAGTAATCGAATTATTAGGATATGACTGGTATCAGAATCTTGTACATGTTCCATACGGATTAGTTAGTATGGAAGGTGGAAAACTCTCCACAAGAAACGGAAATGTTATTTATGCAGAGCAGATTTTACATGAAGCCATCGAAAAGATTCATGAAATTATTAATGAAAAGAATCCTGACTTACCAAACAAAGAAGAAGTATCCAGACAGGTTGGTATCGGAGCCATTCTTTTCAATGACTTATATAATCAGAGAATTAAAGATGTTATCTTTAACTGGGATAAGATTCTTAACTTTGATGGAGAGACAGGTCCATATGTACAGTACACTTACGCAAGATGTGCCAGTGTATTCCGTAAGGTAGGAGCGGTAGAGTTACCAGCAGAAATCGACTATTCCGTATTAACAGATGACGCAACAATGAATCTGTTAAAAGACCTTACAAGATTCCCAGAAGTTATTAAAGAAGCAGCAGACAAATACGAACCATTTATGATCGCAAGATTTGCAGTATCTGTAGCTCAGCACTTTAATAAGTTCTATCATGACTGCCAGATTAACGTAGAAGAGGAAAATGTAAAACTGGCAAGATTAAAAGTTGTAGATGTAACAATGAAGGTAATTAAATCCGCGTTAGACTTATTAGGAATTGAATGTCCAGAACAAATGTAAGGTGGATTACTATTTAATTCGTTAGACAAACAGACGCCTGAGAAGAGAACCGATACCCTATATTTGTGACTTTAGTCGCGGCGGTTTAAATGCTCGCTTTATGCGCTCGCATCTAAACCTTGCTCCGAGGCCACAAATATAGGGTATCGGTTCTCTTCTCGGGCTGTCTTTGGTTGGATTTTGTTTGAATTAAATAGTAATTGTGGAGATTTGGGGGAGAGGGCAGAAGTTTTCTGCTTACTCTAAAAATATTGTGAATAGATACTTAGTATTTAAATGGATTTGTTAAAGAACTGAGATTGAGAATAGAAGCCTGTTTCTTGTTCTGAAATTATTGAAATATTGCTGTGACAATCGTTAAAAAAGCTAAATCATACCCTCTATTCCCAGTCCTTCTCGAGTAAGTAGAAGACATCAGCTTCTGTCCCCAAATCCCCTCCCCCTGTTTAATTCACCTTCCCCAGCCACAGCACAGAAGCCATTGCTGTAATTTTTACAGTTTTCCCTTTGGCTGTTTTTTTCGTTGTTACGATTCCTTTGGCATTTACGGTGGCATATTTTGCATTACCTGATGTCCAGAGAAGTTTTGTATTTGCTTTTTTTGTGGCAGTTATTTTGGCTTTTAGTTTTAGTTTCTTTCCTGCTTTTACTGGCTTATTTCCTGTAATCTTAACTTTCTTTACAATGCCTTTCATAGATGTGATCTTCCAGAAGGCATATTTTTTACTGCCATCTTTTGCTGTTGCTGTAATCGTCACTTTTTTACCACCTGTTTTCTTTTTCAGGGTGACTATACCATTTTGGGTTACCGTTGCAACTTTTGGATTACTGGACTTCCAGATTAGCTTTTTATTGGATGCGTTATTTGGTAAAACTGTCGCTTTTAAGGTAAGCTTTTTGCCTGCGGCAATTTTTTTGGAAATACCGGAGAGACGAATAGAAGATACTAACCTTCTATTACCATTTGTGTCTATATTCGGTTTTGTGTTCTGGTCACTGCCTGAATACAAAATATCTCCACTGAAGTTATAATTGTAAAACATTCTTCCGGTAGGTACTATCTCATACTTATCCAGAATGGACATTGGCTGGTTTTGTTCTCCTTCTACTGGAATTGCATAATTTTTATTAGCTTTCTTTTTAATTTTATAAATAGAACATACTTCTTCATTTTTTTGCTGATCATAATCAAAGTATGCTACATAATCCGACACTGTACCTGAAGATGTCTTTTTATTTAGCATCATCAAGCTGTATGATGTTACAGATGTTGTATACGCTTTTATTTTCTGTGCGTTTGTGTTTATAGTAAAATTGCTCGACCAGAAATAATTTCCATTTTCATCCTGCATAGAAGCAAGCCAAATTTCAGGGAAAACTTCCTGTATTTTATAAATATTATAGTATGGTTCATCGTCACTGCTTCCTGCTTGTCGTAAAGCCCCATATATCCCTGTTACAGAATCGCCTTTTGGCGTACATGGAATAAAGTCTGCCAGCTCATAGACTGCCGCAGTCATCCGTTTTGCTTCTTTTTGTGATGTTTTCTGTACTTTTTGGTTTAATGTATCATTTCCTTCAAATACAATGCCATCTTTTGCTGCGGCAGAATAAGAAACAACTATAGAAGAAGGAAATTTATTATCACGATACACTTTTAAAGTAACCCCTTGTTTTACTTTAAACTGTGCGTTTGCCTCTTCTGCCATTAAAGAAATCGGTTCCCCCTGTACTCTGTTTTTATTAATCTCTAAGGACCCATTTCCTTCTAATGTAAGGCTTCCGCCATAAGAGTAACCCCATACAGCAATTCCCTGTATCTGATTATTCCCCACTACCTTTACTTTAAAATCATCCCCCATTTCATTTGCCACAATTTTCTTTTCAGCTTCCTGATATCCGTTTAAAGTAAGAGTATTTGTTTTTTTATCATAGCTGATGTTTCTAACTGTGCTGATAGTCACTGATTTATTGGCGTTATAAAGCTGTTTAGGATTTGCACTTCCATCATCAATCACTATATATGCACTACTCCAATCCTGCTCATTTGGTCCATTTGCCGCTTCGACCGAACTTCCCAGCATCACAAATGACATTAAAAACGCAAAACAAAGTGCCATCATCTTTTTCCATCGTTTCATCGCTGTTCCTCCTTTATCCATTGATACTTTGTTTTTTGATAATTACATTATACAAAATTCCACTCTATATTTTCTGATTCTTTCCAGTTAGTCATTGCCAAAACGGAAATCATACTTTATGGGTTTTTTGTCTGCTGCTTTTACGATATAATAGAATTAAATGAAATCTTTCAAGATTACAAAATCTACCACATAAAGCCTGGTACATAATCTTCGATTCATTTAAACTTTTAATTTAGGAGAAGGTAAGATGACCGATTTTAAAGATATTTTAATAAAATATATGGAAGAACTGGATTGTTCCTCCAAGGAGCTTGCCGATAGTTCCGGACTTTCTGCCGCAACGATCAGCCGCTATCGTTCCGGAGAACGAATACCTGATGTAGAAAGTGACAATTTAAAGCAACTGATTTACGGTATCGTTAAACTTGCCCAAAAAAGAAATCTTTCTTCTATTAATGACATAACGGTACATTCTGATTTTCTGCGTTTTTTACCGGATATATCGGCTGATTTTTCTATTTTGCAGGCAAATTTGAATACTTTATTTACTATGCTGTCAATAAATACTTCAGAGTTCGCCAGATTTTTAAATTATGATGCCTCTTATATTTCCCGCATAAAAAGCGGCGAACGGCAGCCTGCTGATCCAGAACTCTTTCTTGTTAATACTGCTCTTTTTGTAACAAAAAGATATACGAAAAAAACAGATCTTTCTATATTAGCGAATTTATTTGATTGTTCTTTGGAAGAATTGCGAGAGGAAAAAACGTATTTATCTCTTTTAAAACACTGGCTTCAAACAAAGCATACGAATACAGACAAAGAACAGCAATCTTTATCCCATTTTCTGCAAAAATTGGATGAATTCAATTTAGATGACTATATTCGTGTTATTCATTTTAATGAATTAAAAATCCCAACGGCACCTTTTCAGTTTCCCGGTTCTAAAAATTATTTTGGATTAAAAGAAATGATGAATAGTGAACTCGATTTTTTAAAAGCAACGATTCTTTCCAAATCACAGGAAGATGTTATTATGTATAGTGATATGCCTATTGAAGAAATGGCGAAAGATTCTGATTTTCCCAAAAAGTGGATGTTCGGAATGGCCTGTATGCTAAAAAAAGGATTACATTTGCATCAGATTCACCAGATCGACCGGCCGTTTGCCGAAATGATGCTTGGGCTTGAAAGCTGGATTCCTATGTATATGACAGGTCAGATTTCCCCTTATTATTTAAAAGAAAGTACCGGACAAACTTTCATGCATTTATTAAAAGTTTCCGGAGCTGCCGCACTTCAGGGTGAAGCAATTTATGGGCACCACACACAAGGACGGTATTATCTCACAAAACATAAAACTGAAATATCTTATTACAAAGAAATGGCTGAGCTGCTTTTAAAAAAGGCTTCTCCTCTCATGGAAATATTTCGGGAAAACTCCATGATGCCCTATCATGCTTTTTTACAGGCAGATGCAAAGACCAGCGGAAAACGATATCACATTTTATCTGCTTTACCGCTTCAAACTTTGAATTCCTCCCTACTTGAAGATATTTTAAATCAGAATCAGATCAATAAAGAAGATGCTCAAAAAATCAAAACATATATTGATAAAAAGTCTACTCAGATTCAGCAGATTCTTTCCCATGATATGATTACGGAAGAATTCCCTATTTTATCCAAAGAAGAATTTAGTAGATTTCCGATTGCGCTTCCATTATCCGATATTTTCTATGAAAAAAACATCTATTATACCTGGGAAATGTATAAGCAGCATTTAGAAAGCACTCTAAATTATGAAAAAACACATCAAAACTATTGTATAAAGCAAAATCAACAATCTGCTTTTCGAAATATTCAGATCAGGATTCACGAAAAAAAATGGGTTCTCGTATCTAAAAACAGAACCCCTGCAATTCATTTTCTCATCCGGCATCCTAAAATGAGAAATGCTTTTGAAAATATGATCATACCAATTGTAGAATTCTAGAAAATAAAAAATATCCTGTAGCAGCTAATATCACAGCTACTATAGGATACTTTTTATTTTCTTTCTAAGATTATTTATTATAGAGATTTCTCTTATCGACTACTCGAACAGCTTTTCCTTCGCTTCTTGTAATAGTTTTTGGTTCTAAAATGCTGACATCTACCTTGATTCCAAGCATGTTCTTCAAACCATGTACGATTTTCTTTTCTCTAGCTGCGATAGCGACATCTTCCTGTTTCATTTCCGGTGTCATCTCTACCTGAACTTCAATTGTATCATTATTGCCAATACGATCTACTAAAATCTGATAGTTAGCCTGATAACCCTGTTTTAATAAAACAGCTTCAATCTGAGATGGCCATACGTTAACACCTTTTACTACCATCATATCATCGCTTCTGCCCATTGGTTTATGCATACGGATATGGGTACGTCCACAGGAACATTTCTTTCTCGTCAGATAACATAAATCTCTTGTGCGGTAACGGAGTAATGGATATGCTTTTTTTGTAATACAGGTAAATACTAACTCTCCGATTTCTCCTTCTGGAAGAACTTCTCCTGTATCTGGATTAATAATCTCAGGAATGAAGTGATCTTCCTGTATATGCATTCCTTTCTGCTCTTCACATTCAAAGGATACACCCGGACCAGAAATCTCGGTCAGTCCATAAATATCATAGGCTTTGATACCAAGAGATTCTTCGATATTATGACGCATTTCCTCTGTCCATGGCTCTGCTCCAAAAATACCTGCCTTTAACTTGATATTCTCTCTATGTCCGCCTTCATTAATTGATTCTCCAAGGCTTGCAGCATAAGAAGGAGTACAGCAAAGAATGGTAGATCCTAAATCTTCCATAAACTGAATTTGTCTTTCTGTATTACCTGAAGACATTGGAAGTGTCATACAGCCTACTCGATGAGAGCCTCCATGCAGACCTGCTCCACCAGTAAAGAGTCCATAACCGTAGGCTACATGGCATACATCATCTTTTGTTCCGCCTGCTGCCATGATAGCACGGGCACAGCAGTCTTCCCACACATCAATATCTTCTTGTGTGTAAAAGGCAACAACACGGCGGCCTGTTGTACCACTTGTAGACTGCATTCTTACACATTCAGATAATGGTACCCCAAGAAAACCATATGGATACTGATCTCTCAAATCATCTTTTGTAACGAAAGGAAGTTTATGAAGATCTTCGATTCCTTTTATATCTTCTGGTTCTACTCCTGCTTCTTTCATTTTATTACGATAAAATTCTACATGATCATATACATACTTTACCTGCTCTACAAGCCTTTCGCTCTGTAAAGCCTGCAGTTTCTCTACCGGCATCGTTTCAATCTCTGGTTGATAATAATTTCCCATTCTTCTCTTTCTCCTGTTGTCACTTAATTTATAATGATCTCTTTTTCTTCTATTCTTCGCCTCTTCCAAGTGCAAATGCCTTGTGATTGAGTTCAACAAACTTTGCCGGAACACATTCCTCGATTGCTTTCTGCCACTTTTCTACCGGAATATCAAAGTATTTAGACAGTCTGCCCATTAAAACAATATTTACTGCTTTTGATGAACCTGCTTCTTCTGCTAAGGACAGACAATCCATCGCATCTACTTTAATTCCTAAAGCTTCCATCTTTTCGATAAGATTTTCAGGGTACTGTGCCGCACCGATAATAACCGGCATCGGGTCAATTTCCTGTGTATTTACTACGATTCTTCCGTCTGGTCTTAAATATTCTACATAACGGGCAGCTTCTAACTTTTCAAAAGAAACAATAAAATCTGCCTCTCCCTTATCAATAATTGGAGAATATACTTTCTCTCCAAATCTTACATATGTAACAACGCTTCCACCTCTCTGGCTCATTCCGTGAACTTCAGAAACCTTTACGTCATAGCCTTCTGATAAAAGCAAATGTCCTAATAACTTGCTGGCAAGAAGGGAACCCTGTCCTCCTACACCGACAATCATAATATTCTTTGTCATTTCGCCTGTCCTCCTATGCCTGTAATGCGTCAAACTTACATAACTGCTGGCATACACCGCAGCCTACACATAATGTCGTATCAATGACTGCCTTTTTGTCCTTTACACTGATGGCAGGACATCCAAGACGCATACATGATTTACATCCTACGCAGTTCTCTTTTTCCACTTTTAATGGTGGGTTATGTTTTACATATTTTAAGAGGGCGCAAGGACGGCGGCTGATGATTACAGATGGTTCTTCTGCTGCTAATTCCTCTTTAATAACTGTATCACAAGCTGCAAGGTCATATGGATCTACCACACGAACACGATTGAATCCCATAGAACGGCAAAGACTTTCTAAGTCAATCTTTCCTGCCGGGTCACCTTTAATATTGTAACCAGTTGTTGGATTCTGCTGATGTCCAGTCATTCCAGTGATAGAGTTATCAAGAATGATTACCGTAGAATTACTCTGATTGTAAGCGATATTGGCAAGTCCGGTCATTCCAGAATGCATGAAAGTAGAATCTCCGATAACGGCTACAGTCTTTCCTTCGCTTTCTTTGCCAAGTGCCTTGTTAAATCCATGAATAGAACTGATGGAAGCACCCATACAAAGCGTCATTTCCATTGCACTAAGTGGTGCAACTGCTCCAAGTGTATAACATCCGATATCGCCGAGAACAGTACATTTATTTTTAGATAATGTAAAGAATAATCCTCTGTGCGGACAGCCTGCACACATAACCGGAGGTCTTCCCGGAAGAGCTTCTCCAAGTTCTTTATGTGCTGGAACTTCTATACCTAATTTTTCTGCGATTAAATTCTGTGAAAATTCACCTTCCATTGGAAGAGCATCTTTTCCTGTAACAGTAAGTCCAAGTTCTTTACAATGATTTTCTAAAATAGGATCTAACTCTTCAATGATCGCAAGCTTTTCTACTTTTGCAGCAAAATCGAGAATTAACTGGTCAGGCAGAGGATTTACAAGACCAATCTTTAAGATACTTGCCTTATCTCCAAATACTTCTTTTGCATATTGATAGCAGGTAGAAGATGTGATAATACCAAGCTTTGTATCTCCCATCTCCACACGGTTAAAATCACAGTGATTTCCATACTCGATAAGCTTTCTTGTTCTCTCTTCCACAACTGGATGACGGCGAATCGCATTTCCTGGCATCATAACATACTTTGCAATATTCTTCTCGTATGGAATTGTCTCTGGTACCACACGCTCGCCCGGCTCTACAATACTCTGTGAATGAGCTACACGGGTACACATCTTAATGATAACTGGTGTGTCAAATTCTTCAGAAAGTTCAAATGCCTTCTTTGCAAACTCATAGGCTTCTGTGGAATCTGATGGCTCTAACATTGGAATCTTGGATGCAATCGCATGATGTCTGGAATCCTGTTCATTCTGAGAAGAATGCATTCCTGGGTCATCTGCAACACAGATAACCATACCGCCATTCACTCCTGTATAAGAGCAGGTAAATAATGGATCAGCAGCTACGTTAAGCCCAACGTGCTTCATTCCGCAAAAGCTTCTCTTTCCAGCAAGAGATGCACCAAATGCAACTTCCATCGCAACCTTTTCATTCGGTGCCCATTCACAGTAAATCTCATCATATTTTGCAGCTTCCTCTGTAACTTCTGTACTAGGAGTTCCCGGATAGCTGGACACGACACTACAGCCAGCTTCATATAAGCCTCTTGCCAATGCCTTATTACCTAACATTAATTGTTTCATGGTAAAATATCCTTTCTATTGTTTATTGTTCCTTTTTATAGAAAGATACGACCGTCCTGTACAGTCGCATCTAAGTATATCTGACGTTGTAACACATTTAAAAAACTAAGATTCTTTAGCCTCTTCGCTTCCCTCTTTTTGGTTCAGTCTGTCAATTACCTCTCCAAGACAGCCTGTTCCATAATTAAGCATACGATTTACACGACTAATTGTAGCAGAACTTGCGTTTGTCTCACTCATAATCTCCGTATAAACTTTTTCCTTCTTCAACATACTTGCAACCTCAAAGCGCTGCTCCATAGACCGAAGTTCAGTCATTGCACAAATGTCTTCAAAAAAATCAAAACATTCTTCTAAACTTTTTAACTCCAGAATAGCCTTATACATGCCTTCTTTACGTTCTTTTGGAATATTTTTTCCCATAAGATGTTCCTTCCTTTACGAAATATAATCTTATGATACCATCTTTTTTTGATTTCGTAAATAAAAAGTTTAATGTGTTAAAGAGATTTTCCTTTAAACAACAAAAACACTATAATAATTCCCTTGACTCGCTTTTTATGCTATACTTAATCTATCTTTTTGATAATGAGGTTTATTTATGAATTTAGAACAGTATACAAAAATCAATAATTTTTTCATCAGACACTCCACTGCTTTTTCATTATTACTCACGGCAAATCGATTATTGACTGCCTGTGGTTTTCTCCTTTATCCATTATTATTACTATGTCTTTTAACAAAAAAGAACATTGCTATGCTTATTAGTTTTATCGCTATCCCAGCACTCTGTTTCCTGGCAGTAACCATTTTTAGAAAAGTAGTGAATAAAAAGCGTCCATATGAAAAACTTCCAATTCAATCCCTAATTAAAAAAGATAAAAAAGGCCAGTCTTTTCCAAGCCGCCATGTGTTTTCTATCTTTTTAATCGCTACATTATGGTTTTGCTTTTGGAAACCTGTTGGAATCTTTCTTTTTATTGCTGGTGTCTTTCTTGCGATTGTCAGAGTAATTGGCGGGGTACATTTCGTAACTGATGTATGCGCCGGGGCACTCCTCGGGGTGCTGGCAGGATTGATTTCCAACTATGTCTTTTTGATTTGCTAAAAAACAGACGAAAAAAGCCCCTATTAATCCTCCCAGATGTGACTTTAGTCGCTACGTGTTGAATGTTCGCTAAAAGGCTCGCATCCAACACTTGCTCCGAGGTCACATTTGCTATTATACTATCTTTTTCCGCTTCGTCTGTCCATCCAAGGAGGTTTTTACATGAACAACAAAGGCCGTTATCACAATGATTATAGTCCTCGTTATCAGGATGCTTTTGATATTTACGAGAAAGCTAAAAATCACGCAAAGGAACAACGAAAAAAAGAGAGACTACACTCTCTTTCGGTTGTTGAACAGGAACATCGCAACAGAAGCGGCGATGATAATACCATATCCAACAAAACTCCACATGTCCGGAATCTGTCTAAGAAACAAAAATCCAAGGACGGTGGAGAAGATAATCTGTGAGTAATCATAGATGGAAATTTCTCCTGCCGGTGCACAGGTATAGGCAGCAGTAATTGTGAACTGGCCTCCGCTTGCAAATAAACCAGCAAGAAGCAGGCAGCCAAGCTGTGCAAGTGTCATCGGGTGAAAGTCAAATATAAGATATGGTAATGTCACAATACAGGAAAATGCGGAGAAAAAAAGGACGATAAACGGTCCTTTTACTCCGTTTGTTCCGAGCTTCCGTACATAAGTATAGGCGATTCCTGCTCCCATCCCACCTAAAAGGCCAACAAAGGCAGGCAAGGCTGTCACAGAAGCAAAGCCCGGCTTAATGATAAATAAACTTCCAACAAAGGCAATAAATACACATCCTGCTGCAAATGGATGTATTTTCTCTTTTAAAAGAATAAAAGAAAAAAGAATCGCAAAGAACGGGGACAGCTTATTTAAAATGGATGCATCTGCAAGCATCAGATGATCAATCGCATAATAATTACATAAAATACCAAGTGTTCCACAGACAGAACGCATCAGCAGGTTTTTAAGCTGGCCTTTCGGTACGTGAACTGGTGTATTTGACCTTTTCAGCGCAATCAGCGCAAAAAATACCGCAACAAAATTACGGAAAAAACTTTTTTCAATTGATGGCAAATCCCCTGCAAGCCGAACCATCATGTTCATAAGTGCGAAGAAAAAAGCAGACATAATGATCAGGATGATTCCCTTATTTTTCTGACTCATAATATATTTCCTTTCTATAAATTTTTAAATGGCAAAACAGACGAACTCTGGAAGCTATCTACTCCCTATCTGTGACTTTAGTCGCGGCTCGTTGAATGTTCGCTTACAAACAACTCCAGCCAAAGTCAGCTCCTAAAGAGAGAATAGAACCTATATTTGTGACCTCGGAGCTGCGAGGCCACAAATATAGGTTCTATTCTCTCTTTAGGAGCGTCTCCTTTGATGTCTGTTTCTTTTACTCTGAAGCTGTCGTACTCTCCGCTGCGGAATCTGTAGAAGCCGCCGGAGCTGTCTCTGTCCCTGCCTGTGTAGTAGGATCAGTGCGGTAATGAACTGTTCCTGCCTCAAGTGTCTCTCCTCTTGCTTCATAAAGCTCTGGTACAGTTACTAACTGGAATCCTTCCGCAATCAGGTCTGGAACGAATCGTTTTACCGCATCTACGTTATACTCATGGATGTCGTGAAGCAATACAACATCTCCGTCCTGCGCTTTCATAACTTCATTATAAGTGGCATCTGCATTCTTTGTCTTCCAGTCTTCTGTATCAAGAGACCAGTTCATACAGCAGAGGTTGTAGCCACCTACTGCGGATAATACAGTCTTATTTACCGCTCCGTATGGAGGACGCATTAAGGATGGCTTAACACCAATTGCCTTATTGATTGCATCTACTGACTTGCTAATCTCGCTATCAAGTGCAGATGCACTTAAGCTTGTAAGAACAACATGACTGTATGTATGAGTTCCAACTTCCATACCAAGGTTATATTCTCTCTGTACTGTTTCTGGATAATAACCTGCATTCTGTCCTAAACAGAAGAAAGTTGCCTTCGCATAATTCTCCTCTAATGCATCAAGCATTGGGGTTGTTGTTTCTGGGTTAGGACCATCATCAAATGTAATAGCCACCATCGGTTTACTTGGGTCTATAGCTGGATAAATTCTTAAATCAAAAGATGCGCTTAATTTAGAACCATCTGTTGCAGTTGCAGTTACCTTTACGGTATTCTTACCTGCATTCTTACCTGGTTTTAATACGCCATCCTTTGTTACAGTTACCATTCCATCTTTGCTGCAGCTCCATTTAAGCTTTGTATTTGTAGCATTGGATGGTTCATGGCTGATTTTTAACTGCATGGTCTGACCAACACGAATAGTTGTTGCCGGTGCTGTAACTTTTAAACCTGTCATTGGCACACTGTTATCTGGTGCTTCTGTAGAAGCTTCTGTTGCCTTTGCGGAATTACCTTCCTTATTGCCTGCCTTATTATCTGCAGATGCTGGTGAAGCAAGATTCTTCATAATTGCAAAAATGCCACATAATAATATGACTACAACAACGACTGCTGCAATCATCTTACCAGCACCCGACTTTTTCTTTCTTCTCATAATTGCCTCCTGTAAAAAAGGCGAAAATCAAGGTATGATTTCCGCCTGCTTTTAACTTATTGCATAGTCCCGAAACCTCATAAAGATATTTCGAAATGAACAAAAATTATACTCTGGATAAGTATTCTCCTGTTCTTGTGTCAATCTTTAACTTATCGCCAAGATTTACGAATAAAGGTACATATACAACTGCTCCTGTCTCAACTGTACAAGGCTTAGTTGCTCCTGTTGCTGTGTTACCTTTCTCTCCTGGTTCGCACTCTGTTACTTCTAACTCTGCAAACATAGGTGGTTCTACAGCAAAGATATCTCCGTTATGAGAAATCATCTTAACCATGTCGTTCTCACGAACAAACTTAAGAGAATCACCAATCATATCTTCGTTTAACGCAATCTGATCGAATGTCTCTACATCCATGAAGTAATATAAATCACCATCTGTATATAAATACTGCATATCTGTACGCTCGATATGTGCTGGTGGGAACTTCTCTGTTGGACGGAATGTCTTCTCAACAACACCACCGTTCTTAATATTCTTCATTTTCGTTCTTACGAAAGCTGCACCCTTTCCTGGTTTTACATGCTGGAAATCTACAATCTGGTAAACATTTCCCTCAAGTTCAATAGTTAAGCCATTTTTAAAATCGCCTGCAGAAATCATATCTGAAAATCCTCCTTAATCACTAGTAAATCATTCATTAATCTATTCTATAATAAATACCTCTATTTTTCAACACTTTTTTTCCTTATGCTTCGGAAATAGAAAAAGAGGACGACTTTTTCCAGATATCGTTTGAGTACAATCTGTATCTCTTCCTTTGGGTGAATCGGCTTAACCATGATGGCATGAAGTCCGGCTCTTTTGGCACCTAATACATCTGTAAAAATCTGATCTCCTATAAACAGAGTATTTTCTTTTGTTGTTTTCATTCTCCGGATTCCCTCCTCATATCCTCCAGGCAGAGGCTTTCCTGCCTTAAAGACATAAGTAGAACCTACTTTATCACAAAAGCTTTTTACTCTTGGTTCTTTATTATTTGATATCAGGCAGGTCTGAAAACCAATCTCTCTTAGCTTTTTAAATAAAGCAACCGCCCTCTTATCTGCCGGTGCCCCATGAGGTACTAACGTATTGTCAATATCAAATAAAATTCCCCGGTATCCGTCTTTATATAACTTTTTAAAATCAATGGTATAAGTCGAGTCCAGATACTCATCTGGATATAACATTTGCAGCATAAATATTCCCTTTCTTATCCTTTGCATCCTTAATAATATACATATTTCTGAACAGTTATATTCATTCTCATAAAACACCAGATAAATCCTTATCCTTCTCAGCATTTTCATACCTAACCTGATAAGCTACATGTATTGCTCATAACTGCTCCTGAGCTTCTCCAATGCTTTTTTCTCAATTCGGCTTACATAGGATCTCGAAATTCCCATCATTGCCGCTACTTCCTTTTGCGTGTGTGGTTCATTTCCACATAAACCATAACGCTTTAAAATAATTTCCCGCTCTCGGTCATCGGTAAGAAGGAACACTTCCTGTTCTAAACGGCTTAGATAGTATTTGTGAAGATATTGTTCTATGAGTTCTGCTTCTTCTGTTGAAATGATGTCCAGAAGACTGATATGATTCCCCTCCTGGTCCGTACCAATCGGTTCATACAGCGAAACTTCCCGCAAAATCTTTTTCTCCTGGCGAATCATCATCAATAATTCATTCTCTATACATCTGGCCGCGTAAGTAACAAGCCGCCCCCCTTTATTTAAATCAAAAGTATTTACTGCCTTAATTAATCCTATCGTGCCAATCGAAATCAAGTCATCCAGGTCCCGGTCTGGTGAGTTATATTTTTTTACAATATGGGCAACCAGCCTGAGATTATGCTCAATTAATTTTTCTTTCGCCTTCTCATCTCCGTCACGGTACATTTTAAGATAATATCTTTCTTCTTCCGCCTTTAATGGCTTCTTAAATGACCGCATACAACGCTCCGAAACCCGTGTTCCTTATAGTATATGCATGACAGGATGGCCACTGTTCCTACTCTTTTCTACGAAGCAGAAATCCTCTTTCCAAAGCTTCTCCAAAGTTAATCCAAATCTCCTGCTTTGGATGTGGTGCAGATTCTACTGAATTACGGTCGCCGTCTTCCATCGCAAGTACTGGAAGATTTTTATTGCTTCCATCTGGCAGCATTACTTCAATAATCTCGCCTACAGAGAACTTATTACGCTGATAAATCTTACACCAGCCATTCTCATCAATATCCTGTACAATACCGATGTAAGTATATTCTTTGATATAGGTGTTCGCATCATAAATCTGAGAATTCTCATCGGTCTTTCCGTAGTAGAAACCAGTTGTAAACTGACGATAGGTGCATTTTGCAATTTCTTCTCGATAATAGTCTAAATTCTTCTCAAATAAATCTGGTGATGTTTTGTAGTCATCAATCGCTCTTCTATAAGTTCTTGTCACTGCTGCTACATAAAGAGCTGTCTTCATACGGCCCTCAATCTTAAGACTGTCCACTCCTGCCTCAAGCAAATCTGGAATGTGCTCAATCATACACAAATCTTTGGAATTGAAAATGTATGTGCCGCGCTCATTTTCCTCTACTGGAAGATATTCGCCCGGACGGCTTTCCTCCATGACATAGTATTTCCAGCGGCAAGGATGTGTACAAGCTCCCATGTTTGCATTTCTTCCAGTAAAATAATTACTGAGAAGGCATCTTCCGGAATGGGAAATACACATTGCACCGTGAACAAAAGCTTCGATTTCCATATCTTCTGGAATGTTGGCACGAATCTCAGAAAGTTCTGCTAAAGAAAGCTCACGAGCTGCCACAACTCGGCTTGCTCCCTGTGCGTACCAGAAATTATAAGTTGCGTAGTTTGTACTGTTTGCCTGTGTACTGATATGACGCTCAATGTCTGGACATTCTTCCCTAGCAATCATAAATACGCCAGGGTCAGAAATAATCAGGGCATCTGGGCCAATTTCTTTTAATTCCCTGAAGTACTCTCTGATTCCCTCTAAATCTTCATTATGCGCCACAATATTAGCTGTAACGTATACTTTTACTCCATTTTCATGAGCAAACTTTACGCCTGCCTCCATATCTTCTCTGGAAAAATTGCGGGCCTTTGCACGAAGTCCGTACATTTCCCCACCGATATATACGGCATCTGCACCGTAAAGTACTGCTGTTTTTAATACTTCTAAGCTACTCGCCGGTATGAGTAATTCTGTATTTCTCATCTTATCCCTTTCTTTCTTCTCATTCTTTTTTCACACTGATTGCCATGCCATCTCCTGTTTCTAAAATCACGGTATCAAGCGCTTCATCATGTGTCAATGCATATAAATACTCTCTCATGCGATTATGAATCGTATGATTTCTTCTCTTAATCCCATAACGGGATTCAAAAATATCTCCATCCTGCAAAACATTGTCCGAGACTAAAATTCCTCCCGGGGCCAGAAGCCGCATTACTTCCGGCATAAAGTGAATATACTGTCCCTTCGCCGCATCCATAAAAATAAAATCCCAGCTTCCGGAAAGTTCTTTCAACACTTCTGCCGCATCTCCCGAAATTAACGTAATCTTATCTTCCATTCCGGCAAGTGCGATATTTACTTTTGCCCGCTCAATACGCGGCGGATAATTTTCAATTGTCGTAATGTGTGTATTGTTATCTGTATTTTCACCCATAAAAACCGAAGAAAATCCTATGGCAGCACCTACCTCCAGAATTTTCTCCGGTTTTTTAATTTGCAGCAATATTCGAAGAAGTTCCCCTGACTCTTTGCGGATAATCGGCACATCATCTCTGATGGCTTCTTTTTCTATCATATGCAAAGCCTCAGAACCTCTGTCTACTCCAAAGGAACGAATGAAATCCAGAACTCTTTCTTCTGTAATCACTGTATTTTTTCCTCCTCATGTGTTAGCTGTTTTAATATTTCTGATGGCTTCTCAGAAGAGGAAACCTGATATTCCCCTGGTCGGATATTCTGATATCCATCCATGCAGCGAAGAGATATGGCAAACAGATACGGATTCTTTACAATCCCCTGTTCTGCCAAATCTTTAGAAATCTCAAGAAGAGATTCCCCCTGCTCTACGACAAGTACAGTCTCGCTGGCTATCTGCGGGTTCTTATCCTTTGGCTTATCTGCAAAAATAGCACGGCCAACTCCGCTCATCCGCACAAAGAGCAGGATAAAAAGAAGTACTATAAAGATATACATTAATATTTTGATAATTACATGTAATACTTTCTCTGCCATGTTTTTCACTCCTTTTATCCTAGAGCGTGTTTTAAAACACGCTCTAATATAACTTATGCTCTTTATCCAAATCCAAGCTGTCAATTTATCTTTATTTTAATCCATAGTTAATCATTCGTAAAACCAAAATGAATGTTCATCTCACGTCTGACATTTTTTGTTCTGCAAATAGTCTGTAATTTACGAAATCTGAATAATCCGATATGACTTGTAATCATAGTTCATCCATATAAGATAAATCCAGCTTAATATCCTCTGCAATACCATCATATACCAGCCGCATCAGTTTACACATCCGCTGCTCTGCGGAAAGAAAATCTACCACAACTGGTTCTGTCAGCACATCTTTATACTCTGAATGAAGTGATTCTATTTTTTCAAAGTATTGTTCCTGTCCTTTTTCAAGCTGTAAATACAAACTCTTTCCACGAAATTCTTTAAACTTGCGATATAATTCTTCCTGTTCTTTCAAAACAGCCAGATCTTTCTGATAACATTTGTAATCTTCTGTATGACAAATCATATTTGTCAACTTCTTTGTACCCTGACGAATATCTTCTGTATCAGGAAAGAACGGTATTGATAACTTTCCTTCATCTATCATTGTCTATACTTCCATAATAATCGGAAGAATCATCGGACTTCTCTTCATCTTCTTCCAGATATAATCTCCTAAATCATCACGGATGGCACCTTTAATACGTCCCCAATCCGTAATCTTCTTCGCGTTACAATGCTCTAATGTGTTTGTGACAACACTCTTTGCCTCTTCCATGAGCTTCTCGCTCTCTCTTACATAAACGAAACCTCTTGACACAATGTCTGGCCCTGCCAGAAGAACCCCATTATAACGGTCAAGTGTAACAACGACAATAAATAAGCCGTTCTGTGATAAATGCTGGCGGTCACGAAGTACAATATTACCAACATCGCCAACACCAAGACCATCTACTAAAATACCCTGTGCAGGTACATGCCCGGTAACTTTTGCCTGCTCTTTTGAAATGGTAAGCACATCGCCAGACTGTAAGATCATTACATTTTCTTTTGGAATACCCATCTCAATGGCAAGATCTTTATGTCTCTTTAAGTGACGGTACTCTCCATGAACTGGAATCGCATACTGTGGCTTTGTCAATGTGTAGATAAGCTTAATCTCTTCCTGACACGCATGTCCGGAAACGTGAGTATCCTGGAAAATAACGCTGGCTCCCTTCTTGGCAAGCTCATTCATTACTTTTGATACAGCCTTCTCATTACCAGGAATTGGATGAGAACTGAAGATAATTACATCACCTGGCTTAATAGAAACCTTGCGGTGAGTGGAAGCTGCCATACGGCTTAATGCTGCCATCGTTTCTCCCTGGCTTCCTGTTGTTATAAGTACGAGCTGCTCATCCACATAATTCTTCATCTGTTCTATATCGATCAATGTGTTATCTGGAATCTTAATATAGCCAAGCTCTGCTGCAGTAGAGATTGTGCTGACCATACTTCTTCCCTCGATAACAACCTTCTTTCCACAACTATACGCACAGTCAATAATCTGCTGTACACGATCTACGTTCGAAGCAAATGTCGCTACAATAATTCTGTGGTCTTTATTCTCATCAAAAAGGTGGCGGAGAGTTCGTCCAACGGTCCTCTCGGATGGCGTATATCCCTCACGCTCTACATTGGTACTCTCACACATTAAGGCAAGAACACCTTTCTTTCCAAGTTCTGCAAAACGGCCAAGATCAATGGCATCTCCAAATACCGGTGTGTAATCGATCTTAAAGTCACCAGTATGCACAATAATCCCTGCTGGTGTATAAATAGCGAGTGCTGCCGCATCACTGATACTGTGGTTCGTTTTAATAAATTCTATACGAAATCTTCCCAGATTAATAGACTGACCATGTTTGATGACCTTTCTTCTGGTTGTTCTTAAAAGATTATGCTCTTTTAACTTATTCTCAATAAGTCCCATTGTAAGCTTTGTTGCATAAATAGGCATATTCAGTTCTTTAAGAGCATAGGGAATCGCACCAATATGATCCTCGTGTCCGTGGGTAATTACAAGTCCCTTTACCTTTGAGGCATTCTCTTTCAAATAAGTGATATCCGGTATAACTAAATCGATTCCCAACATCTCATCGTCCGGAAAAGCCAGACCACAGTCTACTACAATAATACTGTCCTCATACTCAAACGCAGTAATATTCATACCGATCTGCTCTAATCCGCCGAGAGGTATTATCTTTACTGATTGATTTCCTGTTACTTTCAAATTCTAACCTCCGTTCTACTATTCACTTGTCTATATAGCAGAAAGCACAATCGCATAGAATAAAACGGACATCTATTCCTGCCAAATATCTGCCGTTTTATCTCACACGAAAGCCTGCCTGCTATTCTACTTCAAAATTAATATCGTCCATTAACTGCTCAAATACTTTGGATACTGATATAAGTTCTTCCTCGTCTTCAACCATCTCATAGGTTGCCCATTCTTCATCCTCAGCCGCATCAGCAACTCTTTTCATGATAAGAACTTCAACCTCCTCGTCATCTGCATCTGCACTTCCGTCTTCTACTAACAGATAGTGAAATCCATTCAGAGTTGTCTGTTCGAGGACATAGAACTCCTTTTCTTTTCCATCTTCGTCTTTAAATGGAATACTCTGATAATTGTTCATATAAAACCTCTTTCTTCCGTACTTACGTCCGTTCTCCGCTTACTTTTCCGGAATTGGATGTGCATCCATGTAACTTTGCAGAATCAGAGTGGCCGCCATCCAGTCAATGCGTTCTTTCCTGTTCTCACGGCACACTCCGCCTTCCTGCAAAATTCTCTCTGATTCCATCGTAGTCAGTCTTTCATCCCATAAGACTACTTCCAATCCGGTTCTGCGCTGAATCATCGCCTGAAACTCCTTCGTCTCCTCAGCTCTTTCTCCCAGCGTATTATTCATATTCTTTGGCAATCCGAGTACTACCTTACTCACTTCATATTCTTCTATGAGCGCTTCTATCCTTGCCAATGTCTGGCGCAGCTTCTTATTCGACTTTCTGGTAACTGTCTCAACTCCCTGTGCCGTAATGCCCAAAGCATCACTTACCGCCACACCTACTGTCTTTGTCCCGTAATCAAGACCCATCCATCTTTCTTTCATAATTACTTTAACTGAGTATCAATATAATTTTCAAATAAAACTTCAAGAATCTCGTCACGTTCTACCTTCATAATTAAGCTTCTCGCATTCTTATGACTGGTAATATAAGTCGGATCTCCGGACATAATATAACCCACGATCTGATTCACTGGATTATATCCTTTTTCCGTTAATGCTTCGTATACATCTTTCAAAATAGATGCTACATCATATTCCTGTTCTTTAACCACATGAAAAAACTGTGTATTATTTCTACCCATGTTTACCTCCTTCTAGCAGATTTACAATCAATAAATATTTTACTATGAGTGACATTAAAATTCAATCGAAACTTTTCCGTACAGTAAATTTTCATCAATAAATCCCTGAATATCTACTACAATTACCTCATTTTGTTCTAATTTTGTATCATTTTCCGTTAATTCCACTGCAACTTTCACATAATGAGCCGTATATCCCTGAAAATATTTTTTACCATTTTTCTCTACAATTTCTTCTAAAAGTACTTTTTCTTTTCTTCCAACATACCATTCTTCAAATGCTGTCTTGTGCCTTTTTGCCATCGAAAGAAGCACCTCGGAACGTTCTGTCTTTACCTGTTCCGGCACATGCCCGGACATCTTCTGTGCTCTTGTTCCTTCTCGTACAGAATACTTAAAAATATGCATCTCATATAGATTGATTTTCTCAAGATATGCTCTTGTTTTTTCAAATTCTTCCTCAGTTTCTCCAACAAAACCTGCAATAACATCAGTTGTTAATGCCGGATGCTCATAGTACTTTCTTAAAATATTTAATGCTTCCTCATATTCTTCTGTTGTATATTTGCGGTTCATACGCTTTAATGTCTGGTCACAGCCGCTCTGTAAAGAAAGATGAAAATGTGGACATACTTTATCACATTTCACAAGTTCTTTTACAAACTCCTCTGTGATAATTCTAGGCTCTAAAGAACCAAGACGGATTCTCTCCACATCCTCTATCTGCTGTATTCTCTTAATCACATCAAGAAGATTCACTGTTCCTAAATCTTTCCCATAGGAACTTAAATGAATTCCGGTAAGCACGATTTCTTTATAACCCTGTGCTGCCAGATTTTTTACTTCTTCAATGACTTCCTCTGGATTTTTACTGCGGATTCTTCCTCTTGTGTAAGGAATGATACAATACGAACAGAACTGATTACAACCATCCTGTATTTTAATATATGCTCTTGTATGCTCGTTTACCTTATGAATTATTAAATCTTCATATTCTTTTGTGTGATTAATATCAATTACTTCTGAGACAACTGGTACCTCCTGCTCTGGTTCTTTTGCCGCAAAATATTCCTCAAGGATCTGGGCGATATCTTTCTTTTTATTATTACCGACAAGAATATCCGCCTCATTTTTCTTTGCCAGTTCTTCCTCTGCTGCCTGCACATAACACCCCGCTGCCACGATAATTGCATCCGGATTGTTTTTCTTTGCACGATGAATCATCTGACGGCTCTTTCTGTCTGCCATATTTGTTACAGAACAGGTATTTATAATATAGACATCCGCTGTCTCTTTAAAACTGACAATCTCGTATCCTGCCTTTTCAAGAATCTCCTCCATGGCATCAGTCTCATACTGATTTACTTTACAGCCCAGTGTAAGGAACGCCGCTCTTCTTTTACTCATAAAAACAAATCTCCTTTTTCCGTTTCTCCTTTTCGTTTTTTCTGTTATTTATTATTTCCTACCTGCAATCCTATTTTTTCTAACTTCATTCATCTCCAGATTCATGCCAAAAAATTCCCCTTTATCTTTAGATAATATTTTCCAAATCTTCCTCAAATCTATTGACTTTTTTTCACTAAAAAGGTACTATATTATTAAAATATATATAGACATTTTTAGGAGGAGCGCGTATATGAAAACGATTAAAATCTCTTTAAATTCCATCGATAAGGTAAAAACATTTGTTAATGTCATCAATCGTTTCGATGCAGAATTCGATTTAGTTTCCGGTCGTTACGTTATTGATGCAAAGTCTATCATGGGAATTTTCAGTTTAGATATTTCTAAACCTATCGATTTAAATATCCATAACGCTGATAATCTTGATGAGATTATGGAACAGTTACAGCCATACTTAGTAACTGAATAATTACATAAGAGCGGGTTTTCTGGTATACGGATATATTATATATAACCTGTGATGTATTTATGAAATCAACCGAGGAAATATTACTTTCCTCGGTTCTTTCTTTACAGATAAATTTTTCTTATATGAATCTTCAGATAAAACAAATATTTTTAGTGATATTTCTTCTTCCCACCTTTTAAAAAGGCACTTATCTGCAAGCATTATAAACATTATCAAAATACTTATGTCTGCCTTGAAAATGCTTTCATCCATTAATACTTTAGTGAGCGTTAATCTTAATTTCTTCTGTTGTTTCAATCGCTGTCTTCATCAGCTCGTCAATACAATCATCAAGATTTCTCTCAGAACGCTTAATTACATCTAATCTTGGCTTTGTTACCGGATGTTTTGCCACAAAAATAGTACAGCAGTCTTCGTATGGTAAAATAGATGTCTCATATGTTCCAATCTTTTCTGCAACTTTTACGATTTCATTCTTATCAAGTCCGATACAAGGACGGAATACCGGCATCTGACAGACTTCATTCGTTACGTACAGACTGTGCATCGTCTGACTGGCAACCTGTCCGATACTCTCACCTGTAACGAGGGAAAGACAGTTATCCTGATTTGCGAAATGTTCTGCAATCTTCATCATGTAACGACGCATAATGATTGTCAATTCATCATGAGGACATTTCTCATAAATTGCCATCTGAATATCTGTAAAGTTTACAACATGTAATGTGATAGGACCTGTATATTTTGCAATCTCTTTTGCAAGATCTACTACTTTCTGTTTCGCTCTCTCACTTGTATAAGGAGGTGCATGGAAGTAAGTTGCGTCAATACTTACACCCCGCTTGGAAATCATGTAACCAGCTACCGGGCTGTCGATACCACCGGAAAGAAGAAGCATTGCTCTTCCGTTTGTACCAACCGGCATTCCACCCGGTCCCGGAATCTCTCTGGAATAAATGTAAACCTTATCACGAATCTCGACTGTAAGCATAACATCTGGATTATGCACGTCAACACTTAAGTCCTCAAACTTCTCTAATAATCTCTCTCCAAGACGGGCAGCTGCTTCCATAGACGGAATTGGATACTTCTTGTCTGCTCTTCTTACATGTACTTTGAAAGAAAAATGCTTATCTGCATAATCTTCATCTACATATTTTTCTACGACTTCCGCAATCTTTTCAAAATCTTTATCTTCTTCTACTACAATTGGACAAATACCTGCAATACCAAATACATGGCTTAAGCTTTCCACCGCCTCATCAAAATCATACTCTTCATTGGCATGTACAAAAATACGTCCAGATTCCTTTCTGATAGAAAAGTCTCCTACTGGTTTTAATGCATATTTCATCTGACGGACAAGGGCATCTTCAAAGAAACGGCGATTATTTCCCTTGATTCCAATTTCTGCATATTTAATCAAAAATGCTTTGAATTCCATAAATATCTCCTTTTTTATATGATGTACTCTCGTAGTCTTTCTTGTCACAAAATCAAGCTCAAAAAGATTCCGAGAGTACATTATGTTCTAATTGTTTTATCGTCTTGTAAATCTCCGAAGCATCGGCAACAGTTCTTTTAACGCTTCCACACAAATATCTGCTTCTTCTACCGTATTAAAAATAGAGAATGAAAAACGAAGCGTCGATTCATAGTATTCCTTTGTAAGACCAATGCCCTTCAAAGTACCGCTGACTTCCGGTTTATTAGATGAACAGGCAGAACCTGCTGATACATAAATCTCACGTTCTTCTAATGCGTGAAGAAGCACTTCACTTCTTACTCCTAAAAAGCTGATACTCGCCACATGCGGAGCATCTCCGGAATTATCTTTCACATCTGGAATCTCTTCCATCACTCTTTTTATAAAATGATCTTTTATCTCTCTGATATGTGCGATCTTTTCCTCATGATTCTCATAAATCAACTCTGCCGCCTTACCAAGCCCTGCAATTCCCGGTACATTTTCTGTTCCGGAACGCATTCCCTTCTGTTGATTTCCACCCCAGATGATTGGCTTTATCTTTGTTCCATTCTTAATATAAATAAATCCGATTCCCTTTGGGCCGTGAATCTTATGTCCACTTACAGAAATCATATCTGCTTTCCATTTCTTAGGGTAACAATTCAACTTACCATATGCCTGAATACAATCGGTATGAAATAAAATCTTTGGATCAAAAGACTTTACAATCTTTCCAATCTCCTCAACCGGTTCGATGGCACCAATCTCATTATTCACGCACATAATAGAAACCATCAATGTATCTTTACGAAGCGCCTTCTTTAATGCCTCTAAATCTACGATTCCATGTTCATCGACAGGAAGATAGGTCACTTCAAATCCCTCATCTTCCAAAAAAGATAATGGATTATATACAGAAGCATGTTCAATACAGCTTGTAATAATGTGCTTTCTCTCTCTTTTATTTGCAAATGCAGTACCGATCAATGCAAGATTATTCGCCTCTGTACCACCAGAAGTAAAATAAATCTCCTTTGAATCAACTTTCAGGCTCTTTGCAATAATCTCTTTCGCATGATTGACATACTTCTCTGCATCAAATCCTTTCATATGCATAGAAGATGGATTGCCGTACTCCTTCTCAAGTACTTCATCCATAATCTCACGCACCTGCGGCAGCGCTCTTGTGGTCGCTCCATTGTCAAAATAAATCTCTGACATTCTCGTTTACAACTCCTTCAAAAAATATATTATGTCTTATTGTTTTTTTGTTCCATTCTCTACACTCAAAAAACAGCCATAAAAAATGGCATAATCGTATATAAACATAACATAAAATGAGAGAGAAGTAAAATGGATTTTGCGGATAAACAGACGAAAATGAAAAAGGAAATAAATTGAATCTTTGTTATGTACTTGAAATGGACAAAGATATGCGCGAAATATTTGGAAGTATTGCCGGTGGAGCAGCTTATAAATTTGGACTTTTCTTTCACAAAAAAACACAAAGCTGGACTTGTGGCTCACCTGCAAAACCTGTAAAGCTTACTGAAAATGAGGCAATCCAAAAGGCAGAAGAAATACGTAATGATTTGGTAGCAGGTGCTGAAATAATATCTTCCTTTGGTCCTTTAAATTCCACAGCAGATTATGAACAACTCTACAAACAACTGGAACATATTTCTGGAATTAATACAGTATGGCGAATGAAATATTATCAAATGTTATTTCCAATATTGTTTGCACCATTTTATGGACAAGATATACAATTGGATGTATTACATTTTCTAAATCAAACACCAAGCGAGATTCCTTTTATACGCATGGGACAAATCGCACTGTTTTCAAAAAAATGTAATATTCCTGGTATTGTTTTTGGTCATATTTGGGGAAGATCCACTAATCACAATAATAAATCTAATGATTCTGAAACTAATACGCTTTCCGACAAAAAACATAAACTTCACTACTGGATGTACACGGTCTTTGACGATACCAGTTGGATGGAATGCCAGCAAAAAGAAATTATGGTTCTCGGCATGGATGACATAGGAGATTATTCTCAATATGATTCTAAGGAATCTCTTCGTCAGGAATTGATAAGCACTTATGACAACAGTACCTCTCGAAAGAATCAGGCTTTAATGGCATGGAATTTTGCAAACAAGCTGGCGATCAATGATGTCGTTTTTGCAAAGCGAAGTAATACTCTTGTTGGTAAAGGTATTGTCACCGGAGATTATATTTTTGATGATTCTCGCCAGGAATATAAAAATATCCGTACCGTAAAGTGGCTTCAAATTAGCGAATGGGAACATCCCGGTAAGTCTGTTGCCAAACGCTTAACTGATATTACCCCATATACCGACTATATCGAAAAACTTATTACTATCTTTACTCCTGATGAATTGGATGATGTAGATACACAACCTGAAGTAGACTATCCAGAATATTCTTCTGCTGATTTTCTTTCCGATGTATATATGAGTGAGCAAGATTATGAAACATTGGTAAATGTCTTAAAAATGAAGAAAAATATCATTTTACAGGGTGCACCTGGTGTTGGAAAAACATTTACTGCCAAACGTCTTGCCTATTCTATTATTGGTGCAAAAAATCCTGACCGTGTTCAAATGATTCAGTTCCACCAGAGCTATTCCTATGAAGATTTTATTGAGGGATATCGTCCGACAGAAAATGGGTTTACAATCAAAAAGGGGTCTTTTTACAAATTCTGCAAACTTGCTGAGGATGACGATGAAAATGATTATTTCTTTATTATTGATGAAATCAATCGCGGTAATTTAAGTAAAATATTCGGTGAATTATTTATGTTGATTGAAAAAGACAAACGTGGTATTGAACTCCAGTTATTATATTCTGATGAGAATTTTTCTGTACCACCCAATGTATATATTATCGGCATGATGAATACTGCTGATCGTAGCCTTGCCATGTTAGATTATGCTTTAAGACGACGTTTTTCATTTTTTACTATGAAACCGGGATTTAATACTATTGGTTTTCAGACTTACCAAGATTCTTTAAAAAGTGACGCTTTTAAAAAATTGATTTCTTGCATAAAACAATTAAATTCAAAAATAGCAGCAGATATTTCTCTTGGAGAAGGATTTTGTATCGGGCATAGCTATTTTTGTGGACTAACTGCCAAAACAGCTACTGTCCGAACACTTACATCCATTATAGAATATGAATTGATTCCTCTTTTAAAAGAATATTGGTTTGATGAACCTGAAAAAATCATCGACTGGTCTGATAGATTAAGGAGTACCGTCAAATGATTCCCATTCAAAATATTTACTATATGCTGTCCTATGCTTTTCAAACATTACAGGCAGAGAATTACAAAGACTTAGCAGCAGAAAACTTTCATAATACTGCAGAATTATGTGCAGCGATTCTTGATAAAGGAATTGGTATTCAATTAAAACATGGTTTAAGAAGAGATTATGTATCAAAATCCGAATCTCTTTCTACACTACAGGGAAAACTTAACATTTCAGAATCCATCAAGACCCAGACAATGCTCAAAAAACAAATGATTTGTACCTATGATGAATTCTCAACCAATATACAATTTAACCAAATTATTAAATCCACTGTATTACTGCTTCTTAAAGCGAATATTACAAACAGCCGAAAAAAGAGTCTAAGAAAACTATTGCTATTTTTTTCTGACGTTAATGAAATTGACCTGCATTTTGTAAATTGGAATCAACAGTATAATCGCTCTAATCAAAACTATCAAATGTTAATCGGTATGTGCTATCTAGTCTATAAGGGTCTTCTGACAACACAAAATAACGGCACTACTAAACTCATGGATTTTTTTGACGGACAACGAATGTGTCGCTTATATGAAAAATTCTTGCTTGAATATTATCGGAAAGAACATCCAGAACTCACCGCCAATGCATCACAAATTGCATGGCAGCTTGATGATACTGAAAATCAAATGCTTCCTAGGATGCAGACAGATATTATGTTATCCAAAAACAATAACATACTTATTATTGATGCCAAATATTATTCGCATATGACCCAGCAACAATACGGAATACATACTCTGCATTCCAATAATCTTTATCAGATTTTTACCTATGTAAAAAATAAGGAATTTGAATTGAGAAACTATGAACATACTGTATCAGGAATGCTTCTTTATGCACAAACCGATGAAGATATTATTCCTAATAACACCTACCATATGAGCGGAAATCAGATTTCTGTTCTTGCATTAGATTTAAACCAGGATTTTTCAAAAATCTCCAGAACTTTAGATGACATCGCCAAAAATTTTCTTTAAAATTTTTAAAGGAAGGGACCTAATATCCCTTCCTTACTTCTATTACCCCTATTGTAACAAAAAATCTATAAACTTCCTCATAAAGCGAAGAACCAAAATGGATACACCTATAGCTGCCGCTATACATACAATTGAAAAAAACATCTGAAAAATCACCTGACTATCCATAGCATATGAAACTGCGTTATTCATTGTATCTCCCCCTGACTATCTTTTGATACTTCATTTTACCATATCTCTGTATTTTTATCAAAAATTTTTCATTTTCAAAATTACATTTTTTATGTTATTTTACATTTATTAGTTGTTTTTCTTCTTAAATATGATATACTATTCCTCACCAGTTGTATCACCGAGTTCTTGACACACGTATATTATACGTATTATAATATAATTATAGAAAGGGGTGGCATACTATGCCAATGAAACCAAAAGAAATGATAAGATTATTAAAAAAGAATGGTTTCATAAAAATAAGTCAAAATGGTTCCCATGTGAAAATGAAGAATTTTAAAACTGGCAAACAAACAACAGTTCCTCTTCATAGCAAAGATTTAAAAAAAGGACTAGAAGATGCCATCCTAAAACAAGCGGGCTTAAAATAGCCTTATTTCATCTATAATAACTCACATACATTGGAGGTATCCATTATGAAAAAATTATTTTATCCTGCTGTATTTCATATTGCAGAAGAAGGCGGTTATTGGGTGACTTTTCCTGACTTTCCCGAATGTCTAACTCAGGGAGAAAATATGCAAGAAGCCTATGATATGGCTATAGATGCTTTAGGACTTATCTTAACTGATGACATTAACGACCATAAAGAACTTCCAGAACCGTCTAACATCACACATGTTGATGATGGAGTTGTCGTAATCATCCCATATGATTATTTGGAATATAATCGAAAGTATCATAATAAATCTATCAAAAAAACTTTAACAATCCCTGAATGGTTGAATAACGAAGCATTGCGATTGAATTTAAACTTTTCACAGATTTTGCAGGATGCTCTTTTAAACAAAATTCAATCTCGTTAATGGCTATAATTCTTTCATTTGGTAATACTGCAATCATAGATTATAATATACTTAACAAGGCAGCTAATACGATAGCTTCACCTATCCATTTCCGGCAAGTTTAGGTTAAAAAACAGAACCCCCACAACTTTATAGATAGCAAATGTGATGTCGGAGCAAGTAAAAATGCGGCTGAGCATTTTCTACGCAGCGAAATCTTCACATGTGCTATCTATAAAGTTGCGGGGGTTCGTCTGTTTTTAATCTAAATCAATCCTACACCGGATATGCTCCATTCTTTACATCGGCTTTTGCAGGATCAATCTTATTCTCCTGTGCCGCTCTGTATTTAAAGAATTCGGTTGCTACCTGTGGGAACAATGCGTATGTAAGCACATCTTCGTCCTGTTCTTTCCACTGGCTCATCTCTGCCTCAATCTTAGATAATTCCGGTTCAAGAAGGTCGGCTGGACGACAGGTAATTGGCTTTTCATCGCCGATTGCCTTTTTCTGTACTTCTTTATTCATTGGTTTTACGGTTTGACCGTATTCTCCACGAAGAAGGGCTTTTGACTCGTTTGTAATCATTTTATAACGCTCTCCGGTAAGTACATTTAATACAGCCTGTGTTCCGACAATCTGACTGGACGGTGTAACTAATGGTGGTTCACCGAAATCTTTACGTACCTTTGGCACTTCCTCTAATACCTCATAGAACTTATCAGATGCGCCCTGCTGCTCTAACTGAGATACGAGGTTGGAAAGCATTCCTCCCGGTACCTGATACATTAACGTCTTGATGTTTACACCAAGTACCTTTGGACTCATTAAGCCATTTGCAATGTATTTCTCACGTATTGGGCGGAAATAGTCTGCAATCTCGCCTAAAAGCTTCTGGTCAAATCCTGTATCAAATTCTGTACCGCGGAATGTTTCAGCCATAACTTCTGTTGCCGGCTGGCTTGTTCCCATTGCAAATGGAGATATGGCTGTATCAATGATATCGACTCCTGCTTCTACTGCTTTTAAGTAAGTCATTCCACCGACACCACTTGTATAGTGTGTATGAAGTTCGATAGGAATGTCTGTTGCCTGCTTTAATGCAGTTACAAGGCGAGTTGCTTCATTCGGCACTAAAAGTCCTGCCATATCTTTGATACAGATAGAATCTGCTCCCATCTCCTCAATATTCTTAGCAGTCTTTTTCCAGTAGTCTAATGTATATGCATCACCGATTGTATAGGAAAGGGCGATCTGCGCATGTCCGCCCTCTTTCTTTGTTGCATCTACAGCAGTCTGTAAGTTTCTAAGGTCATTTAAACAGTCAAAAATACGAATAACATCAATTCCGTTTGCAATAGATTTCTGTACGAAATATTCTACAACATCGTCTGGATATGGCTTATATCCTAAGATGTTCTGTCCACGGAATAACATCTGTAACTTTGTATTCTTAAAGCCATCTCTTAATTTACGAAGTCTCTCCCATGGGTCTTCCTTTAAGAAACGCAGGCAGGCATCAAATGTTGCACCTCCCCAGCATTCTACTGCATGATAACCAACCTGATCCATCTTATCTACGATTGGCAGCATCTCCTCTGTTGTCATTCTTGTAGCAATCAGAGACTGATGTGCGTCACGGAGAACGGTTTCTACTATTTTAACCGGTTTTTTCTTAATTTCGGCCATAATATCTCCTTTTATTTCAAATCACGTAACTATTTGCGCTTACAACTGTTATTATCTAAAATTCAACTTGTAAACTATTTATAAATATCCCCTGTAACATTTTTTACAGATTATAGCCCTATAAATAATGAATTTTAAATAATCAAATAATTCTAAATTATACTCCAAAAATTGCCATAAATGTTCCGGCGGCTACCGCTGTACCGATAACTCCGGCAACATTTGGTCCCATCGCATGCATCAGTAAGAAGTTTGATGGATCTGCTTCCGCACCAACTTTCTGGGATACACGGGCTGCCATAGGAACGGCAGATACCCCGGCAGAACCAATTAATGGATTTACCTTACCACCTGTAACCTTACACATAAGTTTACCAAACAGGACACCTGCTGCAGTACCAACAGCAAAAGCTACAAGACCTAATACTACAATCTTGATTGTGCTGACATTTAAGAATGCCTCTGCACTTGTTGTCGCACCAACGGATGTACCAAGAATAATAACTACGATGTACATAAGAGCGTTAGACGCTGTCTCTGAAAGCTGTTTTACTACGCCGGACTCTCTAAAAAGGTTACCGAGCATCAGCATACCAACTAATGGTGCTGTTGTAGGAAGAATCAGACATACAACAACTGTTACAACGATAGGGAACATAATTTTCTCTGTTTTTGTAACGGTTCTTAACTGTTCCATCTTAATCTGACGTTCCTTTTCTGTAGTAAGGAGCTTCATGATCGGTGGCTGAATAATTGGTACAAGTGACATATAAGAATATGCCGCTACCGCAATTGGTCCCAATTAAGTCTGTCTGCCCAAGCTTTCCGGCAAGGAAAATAGAAGTAGGACCATCGGCTCCACCAATAATGGAAATTGCTGCTGCTGCCTTTCCGTTAAATCCCATAAGCATTGCAAGGAAATACGCGCTGTAAATACCAAACTGCGCCGCAGCTCCTAGCAAGAAACTTGCTGGATTGGCAATCAGCGGACCGAAGTCTGTTAGTGCTCCAACGCCTAAGAAAATCAGTGAAGGGAGAATACTCCATTCATCTAATAAGTAAAAATAATGTAATAATCCGCCTTCTTCCATAATGGACGGATATAAGTTAACTAGCAGCATACCAAAAGAAATCGGCACTAACAAAAGTGGCTCATATCCTTTGGCGATGGCCAGATATAAGAAGACTAAAGCAACCAGTATCATAATGAAGTTACCTGGCTTTAAGAATGCAAATCCGGTCTGTGCTGCGAGATTCGTCATTGTCTCTACAACATAACTCATAAATCTTCCTCCGTTTTATTTTGCAAATATGCTCTAGTTCATTGTAGCCAGTACATCTCCGCCTTCTACCATATCTCCAACTGCTACTTCCACACTTGCGATAACACCATCCTGTGCTGCACAGATTTCATTCTCCATCTTCATAGCCTCTAATACAAGAACAGCGTCGCCCTTCTTTACAGAAGCACCTGCCTGTGCCTTTACTGCTACGATCTTACCTGGCATTGGTGCTGTAATCTTTACGGCACCGGCACTTCCGGAAGTCTTTGGGGCAGCTTTCTTAGCTGGAGCCGGAACGGCTGCTGGTGTACTTACCGGCGCTGCACTTGCTTCTCCTGCACCTAATTCTTCTACTGCTACATCATAAGCAACACCATTAACTGTAATTCTATAATTTTTCATTGTAAATCCTCCTGAATGATTTTATGTACTTCTAAAATCTTTCTATAGCTAACTTTTCAAAACTTTATAAAAAGATTCCAAGAATACATTTTTGCTATCTTCTCTTCACTCTCTTGATTGAACGAACGACCAACTTATCTGCACTGACTGCTGCTCCTCCATTCGCTGCCATGATTGCCGCTGTGATTACTGCGACAAGTTCACCATCATCCACAAGTTCCTCTTCTTCCACAACTTCTTCAAGAATCGGACGCTTTGGAGCCGGTCTTTCTTCCTGCGCAGCCTTTTTCTCTTTCTTAGAAGAACGATTCTTTAACGCTCTTTCAATAGATGGGATATATACAAAAAGAGAAATCAATAAAGAAATGAAAATCAGTACTGCAAATACAGTTCCCATACCCATCAAAGTATTTAATAAGGCTTGTTCAAATACGTTCATACTCTCACCTCACTATACTGCCGTATGCTTCTTTGTCACTGGAGTTACTTTCTTTCCGTAAAGCATTTCATAAGCAGCGATAAGACGCTTTCTTGTTGCGTCCGGCTCGATGATGTCATCTATATATCCTCTCTTTGCAGCTGCTAATGCACTGCTCTGTCCTTCTGCATATTCCGCAGTTTTCTCTGCGATAAGTGCTGTCTTATTCTTATCTGTATTGATTTCCTCTGCATACATGATACGAACTGCCTGTTCTGCATCCATCATTCCTACAGATGCCTGTGGCCATGCCAGAACAAAGTCAGCTCCGATAGCTTTAGAATTCATTACTTCCGCTGCAGTTCCATAAGCCTCGCCTGCAATGAGATTAATACGAGGTACACTAACCTGTGCAAGTGTTGTCGTAAACTTCGCTAATGCGAGCGCCTGCTTTCTCTCTTCATGTGCGTTGGCACGAAGTCCTGTCACGTTCGTTACAGTAAGAAGAGGAATCGAAAATGCATCACAGAACTTAATAAATCTTTCTGCTTTTTCAAGACCATTTCTTGTTAAAACGGACTCACCATCTACTGGCTGGTTGGCAACCGCACCTACTGTCTCTCCATTCAGACGGATAAATGCAGTTACCATCTCTTTGGCATAGGCTGCCTTTGTCTCTATGTACATATTGTTGTCAGAAATAGATTTTAAAATGTAAGCGGCATCATATGCGGCATCATTTAACTCAGGAATAACCCTATTTAAATCATCATCGTTATCAAAGTAAACATCTTCTGCTTCATAATCAGAAGGAAGTACATCAACGAGAATACGAAGCTGGTCAAGAAGTGCTTCTTCTGTCTCACATACAAAATCTACGTTACCAGCCTGCTCAGACTGGAACTGTGCTCCTGCCGTATTCTGACGGGATTCTTCATTCCCCGCTAATGCATTCGGACTGTTGATAAAGAGACTGCCGTTCTCCTTCTCCATCAATGTAAAATCAGACATAGCGGACATTACGGCACTTCCTCCTCCACACATTCCAAATACTGCAGAAATCTGTGGAATCATTCCAGATGCCTGTGCCTGCTTATTAAAAATCGTTCCAAATGCGTGAAGGGCATCTGTCGCTTCCTGTAATCTAAGTCCTGCACAATCCAGCATTCCAATGACTGGCGCGCCTGTTTTCATCGCCAGATCATAAAGGGAAGCAATTTTCTTCGCATGCATCTCACCTACGGAACCTCCAAGTGCGGAAGCATCCTGACTGTAAACATAAACCATGCGGTCATTAATAACTCCGTATCCAGTGATAACACCATCACCTTCTACTTTCTTTGCACCGAGATTATAATCGGTATTACGAGCGGAAACATATCCACCAACTTCCACAAAACTGTGGTCATCAAACAGATAATCAATGCGCTCTCTGGCATTCATTTTTGAATTACCCATATTCTTTCCTCCATAAAAATGCTATATTGTATACCTTGTTGCTCTTTCATTCTATGTAATAATAACAAATTATTATCATGTTAGCAACCATTTTCTGTTAGTTATTTAACATTTATTTTATTTTGCCCATTCCACTAAACAAAATGAACATTCTGCCTATTTGCAAATTTTTTAACAATTCTTTCAATTTTCTTTCTGAATCTCCTGTTTTTTTCAGGAATGCTTGTGTATTTTTCCTGTTTTTCTCTATTTTATCTTTAAAATTCTATTTTTGTTTTATATGTCCATTTTTATTTCGTTATAATTTTAACGTATTTTGACATTCAATTACTAGTTGGTTTTTCTATTTTTTCGTCATTTTATACAAAACATTTTCATTTCATCAAATATCTTCCGTTTTTCTTCATAATTTCACTCTTATTTCCATCATTCTTCTTCTCTCGCTTATATTCTCCTCCTGTCTTTTTTAAATCAAAGATATAGTATCCAAAATCAATTTTGGGCTATTTTTGTCAAACTTTTTTCACAAACTAATAGCGCTCCCTTTCGTTTTATACAACTGTATATGCATACCATGAAGTATTTTCAAAAAATCAGAAAGAAATTATAAACTGTCAAGAAAAGCCTGTAATTTTGCACAAATACTCCTTTATTTTTTCACACAAAAAAGGTATAATAAACAAAATAAACAATTCTTTCACAATAAAGGAGGAGGACATCTTATGGAAAACCGCAAAATTCAATTTCGTTCAAAAGCCTGTAATCTACATCTTTCTGCCTATCCGGGACATTTCGCAACAAAGCATTCTCATGTCAACTACTTTTTAGATATGACAACATTAAAAGTACGTCAGTCTAATGCAGAAGAAGCTGCAAGAGCGTTAGTTCCACTTTATAAACATAATACCGTCGTCGATACCATCGTATGTCTTGACGGAACAGAAGTAATCGGTGCATTTTTAGCAGAAAAGCTTACAGAGAGCGGATTCTTCTCTTACAACCAGCATAAATCTATCTATATTGTTACTCCAGAAATAGATTCAGATGGTCAGATGTTCTTCCGCAAAAATATCCAGCCAATGATTAAAGATAGAAATATCATTATTTTAATGGCATCTGTCACAACTGGAATCACAATCAACCGAAGCTGGGAATGTATCGAGTACTATGGTGGCAAACTGCAGGGAATTTCAGCAATATTTAGTACGCTTTCTGAATATGGTAATCTTCCTGTTAATTCGCTGTTTACTCCAAATGATATTCCTACTTACCATACATATAGTAAGCATGACTGCCCATATTGTAAGAGTGGTCAGAAAATCGATGCTTTGGTAAACGGACATGGATATTCCGAATTACTATAACTACTAATTTGTAGATTTCGTATAGACAAAAAAAGAAACCATACCATATCCCAGATGTGGCTTCGGAGCGAGTTTAAGATGCGGATGAGCATCTTAAACACAGCGACTACAGAGCAGATGGGATATGGTATGGTTTCTTTTTTCGTCTGTTTTCTCTTAATGAATCGTAATCCATTTCAAAATTTTACTTTGGGTTTCTACGAATTGTTCATATTCTTCCCGGCTGTTTTGCTGATATTCCAGCGTGATATACTTTGGTGCTACGCGCTCTACAAATTCCCGGACACCTTCTCCGATAAAAGGCTGATGCAGATCAATATGACAGGCATGGTCATATGCAAGGCGAAATAGTTCATAAAATGGAATCTTATCAAAGTCTATCGGATGTTCTCTCCATTCTTTTCGCTGTTTTCTTACATAATCCCCTCCAAGTGACAGCTGCAGGTGCATTCCTTTAAACCAGTGGAGCATCTGTGCTTTTTCGTATTTGTCTATCATTTTATTCAGATATGCTACGGCATCTTCTGGAGTCTTTAGCTGTGTTGTTGTATTCATATAATGTCCGGTATCGAGCATGATTCCCTTTTTTTGTGTATGCATTCCTTCTATAAGCCGGCGGGTAAGGCGGACATTTTTCAAGGTAAGCCCGCTCCACCAGAGATTCTCTACAAGAAAGTCGAATGGATATTCTTTTTCATCAAGGAGGGTATTGATGACCTCTAAGCTTGCATCAATCACTTCTTTATCTGTATAGCGGTATTTATAAATATAGCTCTCCCGGAGTGTCACTTCTGAAACATGGAAAACTATATACTTTGCTCCAACTTGTTCTGCATAGGCAAGATCGTCCCGCAAACTGTTCAGATAAGATTCCCTGCTCATTCCTCCAAAGTATTCCAGCCACTGCTCTCTTGAATCAAATTCCTGATCTAGGCGTTCATAATTCCCCTTCCACCAGTCCATCCAGAAAATATGAAAATACAGATGTACCCCATTCACCATATCCGGCAGAATCTTTCCTTCATCTGGCTCGCCTGCCCGAATCACTTCCAGTCCATTTAATCCTCGTGACTCATAAGACTTTCTAATATCTTCACTATCTTTATAACGATTTAGCATCCCTTCATAAATTGAAAAATTCATGGAACGACATTCTGGTATTTTCTGCATAGTTTCCCCCTTCAATCTCGTATACTCTCAGAATCTTTCTAAGAATACATTTTATCTATACTTATCATCCATACTTATCATCTATGCTTATTTCAAAAATGCCCCATCATTCTGGCAATCTTTCTGAAATTCAAAAACGTCCCAGCTATTCATCTCATCAGATCATATTTTATTTTTATCCGCTGCAGCTTTTCCAACAATGGCTTTGCTCCAATCCACAGAAAAATAAATGTAGAACTGGCATGAACAAGATCTACCGGAATACCTGAAATATAGATTGCAAGCAGTCCTTCCCATGTAAAATCATACACACTCATAAAGAGAGCCGCTGGATTCATAATTCCTCCATAAATGAACACCGTCACAAGGAATCCATATATACAAAGGCTGAGCCGTTTGGTCGGAAGCAGTCCTATTCGGTAAAGGATTCCTGACAAAAATCCGATAAAACCCATCGCAAACATCTGCCATGGGGTCCATGGTCCCTGCCCAAATAAGAAATTGCTGACTACCATCGTCATGGCACCAACTAAGAATCCTGCCTCGCCGCCAAATGCGATTGCACTGATGATCACGATTGCTATAATCGGCTTAAAGCTCGGTATCATAAAAAATGCTGCCCGGCCGGCGGTTGCCAATGCTACCATTGTTGCAAGAACAACTAGCTCTCTCACCTGAGGTTTTCGTCCCTCAAATACCATAAAAAACGGTAATAACGAGTATATAATGATTACCAGGCTAATAAAATAATACTTTCTTGGACCAAAAATCTTTTCAAATACTGTGCCAACGGCGGCAACATCCATAACATAAAATCCGACAGCAATTGTGAGGGGAATCGCTACAAGCAAGAGAAAGAGACTTACTCTGGTACGAACAGAAAGCCTGCGTTTTTCCTGCTTTTTCCAGATTTCGGTATCCATCTCAAACATATCATTATCTAAAATGACATCTCCTGCCCTGCCTTCTCCTGACAAATCTCCTGCTAATTCTTTTAAAGCAGAAGCTTTCCTGCTTTTTGGTAAAAAGATACGCTTTATCTTTGCAGAAATCGTATCTTCATTCACGATTGGAGAAGCGTAAAATTCTTTCAAGAACTCCTGACTTGATTTCCAGTCTGCCATTGTTCACACTCCTTTTTTAAGACATTTCACAACGTCCTCCCCGGTAACCGCCATGGGAAAATACCTTCTAGCCATTCGGTTTGCCGCTGTTGTATAAAAATTATTTCCGGCAAAGAATTCTCCCGGAGTTCCACATGCCACAATATTTCCATCAAAAAACAAACCACATCGGTCTGCATAAGAAGCGCAGAACTCAATATCATGAGAAATCATAAAAACAGTTACGCCCTGCTCTTTGAGTAATGCCAGTATTCCGGCAAATTCTTTTTTAAAATAGCTGTCAAGTCCTTTGGTCGGTTCATCCATCAACAAAAGCTTTGGCCGCAATAACAAAATCTTAGCCAGGGCAAGCCTCTGCTGCTCTCCCCCGCTTAAGTCATACGGATGACGATGCAGTAATTCTTCCAAATGTGTTACTTTAATGATTCCTTCCACCGCATCCTTTTTATCCATGGCAAGCTGATATTCTTCATCCTTTTTCTCTTTTACACCGCCTACCATTTCAAACAGTTCTAATTCCACACTTTTCTTTACAAAAAGGGACTGCGGGTTTTGCGGCAGTACTCCAAGAAAATTGCGGAACAGTTCTTTATCGCTGTAACGACGGATATCCTTACCTTCTAAAAGTACTTTTCCACGATATGGCTTTCTCAAACGGCTCAAAAGTGAAAGTGTTGTTGACTTCCCGGTTCCATTTCCTCCAAGCAATGCAAAGAATTCTCCTCTTTTTAAGGAAAAGCTTAGTCCCTTTACGACATCCGGCAGTTCTTTATCATAGCGGAACCACAGATCATCACACGCTAAGATGATATCTTCTTTTTTCTCTTTAAACTTTTCTGTAAACTTTTCTGTAATCTTAGAAAAAGAAGATTTTCCTTTTTGGGAATCACTCTCTTTTCTATATGAAGAAGATGCATTTGCTGGTGAAATGCCTTTTTTCTTACAAACTATATCCAGCCACTTTCGCCCGTCACGAACAGTAATCGGGCAGGGCTGCTCTGACTCTACTTTGGCATAAACCTGCATCGGTACCGGCATAGCTAAAAACATCTCATGATTGCGCTTCTTTAATTCTTCTCCGATTTCCGGCGGTGTGCCAACACATAAAATCTGCCCTTCATCCATGACCACTACCCTGTCAGCAGAAGGAAATACTTCCTCTAAACGATGTTCCGTAAGAATAATTGTCGTTCCAAGATCACGATTAATCTTCTTTACTGTTTCCAAAAAATCAGAAGCTGCAATCGGATCAAGCTGAGAGGTCGGCTCATCAAGAATCAGCATATCCGGATGCATGGCCATGATAGATGCCAGATTCAAAAGCTGTTTCTGTCCTCCAGAAAGTTCCGATACATTTTTATAAAACCAGTCCTGAATCCCAAAATAACTTGCCATTTCCGCTACCCGGATACGGATATCTGCGTTACTGTATCCAAGGCTTTCCAAACCAAATGCCAGCTCATGCCACACTTTATCTGTCACAATCTGATTATCCGGATTCTGTAATACATAGCCAATCCTCTGACTCTGCTCCCGGTTACTCATCTCCCCGATTGGTACTCCCTGAAAAAGAATCTCTCCTTTTCGCTTTCCATGCGGCGTTAGGGGAGTCTTTAAATGTGTCAGAAGTGTACTCTTTCCACAGCCACTCTTCCCACAAAGAACAAGGAATTCCCCATCCTCCACATACAAAGAAACATGATTTAGCGCCCTCTTTTTTTCTTCTGGATAAGCAAAACACAAATCATTGATTTCTAATATACTATTTTTCTTTTCTGACAAACCATTCGCTGTCACCCTGCACCTCCAAACTTGCTTTTTATCTCCTGTATATACGGCTATTCAACTTCCCACAAACGGTACCCAGCCGGTGCTGCACTTTCTACCTGTCCTCTTCTCGCCTTCCACATCCTTCGGTCTAAAATCTCCATCGCTGCTGGCATGATACTAAACAATAAAAAAGCGGCAAAGACAAGCAGGCTGCCTGCTGTAAAGGGTACTCCCTTTACAACAATCCGAGGATTATAAGAACAAAATGCATACCCCTTTGAAAAGCCCCACATCGCTGCTCCGAATGTAATGATCATAAAAATAAGGCACAAAAAATCCCTTTTATCGAAATGATATAAGGAAAAGGCGGTTCTGCCCTTCTCTCCATATCCCCGGCACTTCATTGAATCCGATGTTTCAATCGCATTCTCCAAAGACCAGGTAACCAGAATCGAAAAAATTGTAATTCCATGCTTTGCTCTCTTAATAAGGCTCCCATTCTCTACACTTCGCCCGACACACTTTTGCCCATCAGAAATAACAGATGCTTCTTTGATAAACTTCGGTACAAAGCGAAGGCACATGGAAAGTACTAAAGAAAGTGCCGGGATGATCCTTCCAAAAAGATAAATAAACTTATCTGATGTCATAACAACTGTGTAGCAGGAAAACCATACAAGAGTACATACCAGCATCACTGCCATCACAAGACCGTACACACAACTTTCTAATGTAAACGGATTTCCATTATGAAGATATCCTATAATCGTTACTCCATAATGATTAAACATCGGATTAATCAGGGCAACAATGATCATCATCGGTAATGAGAAGAGCAGATTAAACTTTACTGTCTTTTTCCATCCTTTTAAAACAACGGAATACGCAACAGCGCATATAAATGAAATTGCCAGAATCACAGGATGAACAACAAACATCGTCACCCCGATCGTTCCGCAAAAATACAGCATATTTAAAACAGGATGATATGTCGAAAATGTATCTTTCATCTAAATCAAATCTCCATTACATCAAATTTCTATTATATTAAATCTTTATTATATCAAATCTCTATTTCATACATCCTTAATACATCGAATTATCTCCAACATCCTTACCAAGATTACATGTATAAACCCAGTTGATCACATCGCCGTCCTGTACCGTATACTTACTGCATCCGTAGTTAGGAAACCAGCCATTTACGTTATACATCCATCCGGAAAGCTGTCCGCAGTCGAATTCATACAGATTATTAATTCCTTCCACATAAGCTGAATTATAAGCCGGCGTAAAAGAAGACTCCATCTGGATTCCTGCATCCTTACATACACGCTGTAATACGTCATGTACAGACTCGCCTTCCGTAAATTCTACCTCGGAAGCCGCCAGAATCCATCCATCAGAAGGAACAAATTCTTCCTTGCCACTTTTTAAATCACTCATGTTATTAAGAATCGTCGCGCAGCTGATTGAAATCGTACACATATGGGAAGAACCTGAAACCTCTTCATCGTTTGCAACATCCTGCTTGCCGGAAGAACCAGAAGAAGAAGCTCCTCCATCAGAAACATCTCCACTTCCTGAACTTCCTTCTTCGTTATAAGAATTCTCTCCTGAATTCCCCGATTCATCACTTCCTTCCGATTCACTGTTCGTTGTTCCGTTTTCTGCCTTATTCGCCGATGCCGCACCTTTATTCTGCTGTTCTGTAATACCTCCGATAATATAACAATCTCCGTCCAGAGAAGTTACGCTCATTTTTAAAGAAGTGGTTCCTTTCTGTGGCTTTGTATCCTTTTTGGCAGCAGTCGTTGCTTCCTTCACCTTATCAGACGAATCCTTCTGTGATGCAGATGTATCCTTTTTCTTGGAAGAATCCTCTTCTGCCTGTGCTGTTACCACAACATCGCTCATCCTTGCAAGCTTTCCAGACTGCTCTTTTACAAGATATGCAGAATTGGACTGCCACGCTTCCGGAAGCTGTACCTCAAGATCCGGTACACAGATCAGCCCTTTCCCGTACATTGTCATCTTCAATGCATCATTTGCATTGTTTGCCTGCTTCTTTAAATCATCAAGACCTTTCTCTGAAAAATCAATCTTTAAATTCTGTTCTGCAGGGTTCTGAATCTTAGAACAGTCGTATGTCCAGATATATGTAATTCCATCTTCTGTTGTTCCTTTAAACTGTACCTTTTTATTGTCTCCTGCAACGGTCTTAAACTGTTCCTTCGTAATAATTCCATCCTCCGGAATCTCATTCATATCCGCAAGTGTTGCTGTCTTGCCGGACTTTTTACCGGAAGAACTTCCTCCATTACCGGACTTTCCACAACCGGTTGAAACAATCAATAACATACTCATAAGCAGTGCCAGAACGACACGCATAAATCCCTTTTTCTTCATAAATACTTTTTCCCTTTCTTTGTATATCCTTAGCTTTAACTCTGCTCACTATACCCCTTATTTTTCTTTAAAAAACAGATTATCTTTTTAATCTATTCTTTATCTCCGCCTTTTTGAAAATTGCGTAATGCACTTGCAATCCTATGACGCTTTTTATATAAAATGAAAGCAATAATCACTACCACTGCAATAGCGCAAATCCTTTTGACTATATAAAATATCCCTAAACCAGCCACAATCTTTGAGGTATCATTATCCTTTTCGGCTGTGGTGTCCGCTTCCGCTGCATCTGTCTCATCCGCCGCATAAGTATCCGGTACGTAATCCTCTCCGCTAAAGTTCCAGCTTCCTGTCGTTTCCTCTGCTGCCGTATCTTTCTTCTTCGCTGTCGTTCCTGTTGCACTCTTTGACGCAGTACTTCCCGTACCTGTACCGGAAGTGCTTCCGGAAGAAAGTGTCTTTGTCGTTCCCGAAGCAGTTGGTGTTCCACTTCCTGTACTTACTGAACGATTCGTTGTTCCCGATGTCGGTGTTGTAATTCTTTTTGTCTGACTTCTTGCTGCTGTAGTTGTTGTTGTCTTTTTGGCGGTTGTCGCTGTTGCCGGTGCAGTCACCACGACCTTACAGGTTGCTTTCTTTCCGCTTCCATCCGTTGCCTTTACTGTAATCGTCACAGTCCCTGCTTTCTTCCCTGTCACCTTTCCCTTTGCATTTACTGTTGCAATCTTTTTATTGGAAGAAGACCATTTCACTGACTTCTTCGTGGCATTTGACGGAGAAACCGTCGCTTTTAACGTCTTACTCTTTCCTTTTGTAAGATAGATCGTACTATAATTTAACCCTACTTTTATTACCTTTACTTTAGAAGCTGCCGGTTTTGTTTCTGTTTTTTTCGCTGTCGTTACCGTTTGGGAAGAATTTTCTTTACCATTACTTCCCGTATCAATCGTCGGGCTGACTACCGGCTTCGTTCCTGCCGAAATAGCCACGTCACTCATATCATAAAGAAATGTCTCTCCATCCAAAAATCTACGGTAAGCAACTGTTGCATACAATCCCTGTTCCGTTGCCATTCCATCGATAATGCCACCGGCACCGCCACCATTATTCCCGGCATCAGCAGCTACATGCATAAATCCGCCTTCTGGCATATAATACTGGAATAATCCTGTCATCGGCCATTTCCCATTCTTAATAAAACGGGCATCTTCCCCACAATCTATTCCCACGCCGCAAAGAGCTGTGATAATCTGTGCCACACTTTCCGAAGTTTCTGTATTCATCGTGCCAAAACCACCACTGGAAAGCTGATTCTTTTCTATCCACGCAAGACCCTTGTCAATTGCCGCTGTAACATCCTCATATCCATCTTTATTATAATAAGAAGCCAGTGCCTGCATCGCCATTCCTGTCATATCGGAATCTCCGGTTGTTCCCATCAATGTCCATCCGCCATCGGCACACTGCATTTCTACAATCTTCTGTACCATCAGTTTCTCAGAATTCTGCTGCACTGCAGAAGGGTCTTCTGGAATCTCATATGCCGGATTACTCTTTAATGCGATCAACGCCCAAATCGTGCCGTTATTCCCCTGTCTGCTTACATTCTCATAATCTGACAGATACGCTAACAAATTATGTCCCATCACATTTCTTGCATCGACACCAATCGCTGTTAATGCAAGAATAAGCTTTGAATAATCCGAATACTTTGCTCTTGTAATCTTCCAGTCCTTACTCTCACAGTATGCGATCACATTACTGTAAAAAAGATTTATATAAGATTCCGGCACATACAGCCCACTCCTTTTTAAACCAATAACATTCCATATGCTACTGTAATCCGGCTTCGTATCTTTACTTAAGATATAGCTTCTTACCTTAGATAAAACCGTATCAATATCCGGGCTTAAGACTTCCGCCTCTGCTTCCGTCTGCACTGCCACTCCTGATTCATCAGACTGTCCCTGTGCCGCATCTTCCTCTGCACCCCAGGCATAAAAACCATAACTTCTTCCAAGCTGCAAATTCTTACGGACAATCTTTCTCTCTTTTTTTGTTAATGTCTGCTCTTGTGTACTTTCCTGTACATCTGCCTCTGTACTTGTTGATGCATCTGCATCTTCCCTGGTCTGCTGCTCCTCCTCTTCCGAAGACTCCGTCTCCTCCCTTTCTGATGTCTCACTTTCTGACGTCTCACTTTCTGACATAGAAAAATCGCCTGTACTCTCTGCAGCAGAAGCTGCCGCGGCCGGTTCTGCCCCATTATCTGCCGCATATGCATAGTATGGAACTATAAATGCCACAAGCAGAGCAAAAAGTACAAGCGATATACATTTTCTTTTTAACCTTTGATACATCTTGTTCATTCTACCCTCTCCTTCACTCATTTTACAAAATATCCAAGAGAAATTGAGAGTTTTCCGTAGAAAAGAAAGGCCCATGCATTATGTGCACAGGCCAAATACTTTTATAAAACTATTACATTCTCCAGCCCAGATATTTGTTTTCATTCTAAAATCAAATGGCTGGCAATTCAGAATGAAAATAAGGAGAGTCCCCTAAGTGAGCCTGAGAAGCAAGCCATGTACATATTATAACATAGACTTTAAAAAAAATATGCCAACCAGACGGGTGTATTTGCTTCATTTTAGGAAATTAAGCGGGTGAAATTGTCCTACAATTATTTCACCTTCATTTTCTTTACATTTGAGTAATTACCGTAATAAGTTGTTCCTCCTGCTTTACGATAAGTACGGATCTTGAAGTAATAAGTTTTCTTTTTCTTTAGCTTTCCGGCTTTATAAGTCACTGTCTTATTTTTGGTAATTGTCTTCACTTTCTTATAGCCGCTGTTTTTCTTCATGGACTGGTATACTTCGTAGCCAGTTGCATTTTTTACTTTCTTCCACGTAATCTTCGCCTGATTCTTTTTCAACTTCTTAATGGATTTTATAGATGTTTTAGATGGGGTGTATTTCTTTTTCAGAGCTTCCTGCTGAACTTTCTTTTTCGCGGCTTCTTCTGCCTTTTTCTTTGCCTCATCCTGAGTTTTCTTTTCAGCTTTCAGACTGACAATTTTCTTCTCAGCATCAGTTAATACTTTTAATGTATCTGCAGAAATAAGTTCCTTTTGTTCACTGGTTAACGCATTATAAGACTTTCTTGCCTCTGCTATCTGAGATTCTTTAGATAAATCTACTGTACCGATAGCGTTAATGGTTTTTGTCACACTTTCAGCAAATTTTGCGTTATATTCTGCTCCCCACTGAAGAATTTCTTTCTCTGACGGAAGTGCAGAAAATACTTCTTTCATTTTCTTTTCTGTTGTATTCCAGTCAATCACTGCATTATATGCTTTCTGATAAGCCTGTTTATAACCATGTTCGTCACAGCTTGCTTTATACTTTAGCATTACTGCAAGTCGTTTTGTAATCGCATCCCTATCCGGTAATTTCAAATAATTATCATCTTCTTCATCTGCAGGTTTCTCTCCGAGGTCTCTTCCATAACCGTAAAGTGTAAACTGTAAACGAATGACGTCTTCATCTTTTGGTTTTACTAAGGACATTCCTGTCGGAAATACATTATTTACCGTATACATCCAACCAGACATATTACAATACGCGAATTCTCCTAATGCATAATGTCCCTTTTCATCGCCATACGGATTACCATCATTTTTTGTATTTGTAGGAATTGCTATAATTTGATTATTTGCATTTTTTATTGGTTTGAGCTGTCCGTTAGAAATTATAGAAGGAATCTTCAATCTTCCGGTATCTGCATAATAAATCTGTTCAAGATAAAATCCATCTTGTATCTTTCCCTTATTTTCGTAACCATATCCTTCTTGTGTAAGTACTCTATCCACTACAGATGCAATATTATCTGTATCATAAATATCTACCTGACATGGCTCTATTAAATACCCCTGTCCAATCGTAAAACGTTCAATTGAAAATGTAACGGTACCTGTTTTTTCTGCTGCTTTTACATCCTTTTGAAAAAAGAATGTACATGCTATCACAAATGCAAATGTCAGCATTGTCAGCAAATATTTTTTGTTTTTCTGCATTCGGTCTCACCTCTCACTTTATAAAGTACTGCAATTACCTTTCAGTTATCACTATAGTACCCTATTACAGAACAGGAACTGCTCCATCTAAGCAGTCCCTGCTCCTCATATCATTTGATATTTACTTCTTAATTGTAACTGTTTTTGCCTGGCCTTTTCCTTTAAATACTTTTTTATAAGCTTTGTATTTTTTAGAAGGGACTTTAATGACTGCTTTTTTATTAATGCCCTTAAATGCTTTTGCCCCTACCTTTTTAATAATACTACTCTGTACAGTAATCTTCTTTAAATTCTTACATCCATAGAATGCTTTCTTTCCAATTGTTCTAACATTCTTTCCGACTACTACTGTTTTTATTTTCTTATTATTTTTAAATGCATTATCTGCGATAGTAGTTACTTTGTATACCTGCTTGCCTGATTTTACTGTTGCCGGAATTGTAATCTTTGCTGCCTTTTTATTTTTAGTTGCTTTATAAGAAACTGTTTTTACTTTTACGTTTGTTACAACAAAAGTATTGGTTCCTACTATAAGTTTTGTTCCCTTCTTAACCGTCTTAGTTGTAGGCTGTGAAGGTTTTGCTGGGTTTGCTGGCTCTTTCTCTACTTTTTTTACTGTTACCTTTACGGTCTTTTCCTTACCGGTATCCATTGCTTTTACGGTGATATCTGCTGTTCCAAGTTTCAGACCACTTACGGTTCCATCTTCTTTTACAGAAGCAATCGTATCATCAGAAGAAGTGTACACTAATGTTTTATTAGTAGCATCTTCCGGTGTTATAGAAGCCTGCAATTTCATTGTTTTTCCTAAAGTTACATTTAATGTTTCCGGAACTGTGATATCAGAGGTTACAGTCATGTTGAAAGCTAAATCTGGATTTTCTGTGTTCTGGTACCATACAGTTTCTTCTACACCATCATTGGCATTTAAGGCATCTACTACTGTACGGTCTTTGAACTGGGCAGCGGTGTAACCTGTAATACCTGTTGTTCCCTCTGCAGCTGCTATACCATTTTCTGAATTATATGCCACATTGGTATAGGTATCATTAGCATTAAACTGTGCTTTATCTCCTGATAAATCTTTTACTGTTCCAAGATTATAGGAATTTGCTACATTAAAAATCTTGTTATCTGCGTATGTAAGTGCACCCATTTTATCTGTATTATCTTTCGCATCAACTTCTCCAAGATTATAACAGTTTTCTATCTTAACTAGCTCTGTTCCTATTCCTGTTGCAATTCCTGCTACATATTCTTTTCCTACAATTTTAGCAGAATTAAAACAATTTTTTATGTCTCCACGGTTTTCGCCTACTATTCCGGCAACATTACTATCACCTTCAATTATACTGTCCTTTCCTACGATAGCATTACTGATATTACTATCCACACTATTTCCAACTAATCCACCAGTAAATTTTGAACCATCTTGTCCTTTTACATTTCCCTGAACATATACATCTTTCACAGCATTATCCACAACAATAGGCCCTGTTTTAGGATTACCTACTGTATCAATTACTCCACTTAACAGCCCTTCACTTAAAATTCCATTTACTTTGGTATTTATTACTTTGCATTCGGAAATACTACCACCATTAAGATTTCCAACTAACCCACCAGTTGTTCGTAATACATCATTAGAAACATTTGAATCCTTTACACTACAATTCTCTATATAAATATTCTTTCCATAGCCTACTAACGCAGCAGTTCCCTGTGTACTTTGATTAACATTTTTTATAGTTGTTGATTCATCACATTTTTCTATAACCGTTGCATTTTCTACTGTCAGATTTTTAATCGTTGTGGTCGTACTATTTTTTCCAATCGCTGAGCCAAATAATCCCACATAAAGTCCTGTCAAATTTTCATTATTTATTTCATTATAAATAAACATATTTTTAATTGTATGATTTTGTCCATCAAAAATACCGCCAAAACCTCTATTTCTGTTAAGTCCAATTGGTGTAAAAGATTCACTATCATCCATTACAATATCATTGGCTAATTTGACTGTACAGCCACTAAATAATTTATTTTGTTTATTAACTAATTCTGCAAGTCCACGAAGCTGTGCTTCTGTAGAAATCGTAAATTCTGTCTGTCCATCTTCATACCAGGAGGTATCTACACTAGCTTCCGCTGCCTTTGCCTCAATCGTAATCGTATTGCCAATCAATGTTCCCACTGGTGTAAATGGTGTAAGTGCCATTGTACCTGCCATACATACTGCAAGTATTCTTGAATAAAATTTTCTCATTTTCTTTCCTTTCCGATACTTTCATATCTTTGCCTTATTTTACAGTAACTTTGCAATACCGGACAAGCCCATTACAGCTTACCCTTATCTTTGTTTTTCCTTTTTTCTTTCCTACCACCTTCCCTTTTTTTGTTACAGATGCAATCTTTGTATCTAAACTTTTATATTGTATCTTTCCTTTAGGGGATGCTACACTTTTTATCTGTGCCGCTTTCCCCTTTTTGATAGTGATACTCTTTTTCTTAAGTTTCAACTGAACTTTCTTAATCATAAGATTATATTTATATTTCTTTCCTTTGTAAGAAGCTGTGATTGTAACTTTTCCTGCTTTCTTTACGGTCAGCTTTCCGTTTTTAGATACTGCCGCTATCGTCCGTTTACTTGATTTCCACGTTATCTTTTCCGCCTTAACTGCCTTATTATTTACGAACAGTGCCAGAGAATACGTCTGTTTCTTTCCGTTAAAATAAATTGTTTTTTTCAAAGATTTTTTCTTCAAAACAATCTTTTTATAGGAAGTCTTCTTAGTCTCTGTCTTTTTCGCCGGCGCCGGCTGTGGCTGTGCCGGTTTTGATGGCTGTTTCTGCAGGGATTCTATCTGGCTCTCTGCAGCCTCTAATACGGAAAGATTATCCACCAGATTTTTCTGTGCATCTGTCAGTCCGTCATAGGCACGTCTTGCTGCCTCTACCTTTTCTTTATCAGATAAAGTAACTTTTTTCAGTGCATTAATCTGTGTGATTACGGTATTGGCAAATTTCTGATTTTCCTGTACTTTTTTCAGAGAAAGGATTTCCTTTTCTTCTTCAAGCAACGTCTCATAGTTTGTCACACGGTATGGGTTCTCCAGTGCATCATATGCCTTTCTTGCTGCTTTTACTGCTGCCTCATCTGACAGGTCTGAAATGATTGAAGCATCGTCAATCTTCTCTACGACCTCCTCTGTTCTTTCCTGCTGTGCGAGTAGCTGCTGGTATGTATCCGCTGCCTCAGAAAGCCGTTCTTTTATCTCGTCAGGAAGAAGCTTCTTCGCATCTTCTGACAGCATATCATAAGTATCTTTTACTTCCTGATAAGCTTCTGCACCTGTTATGGTAACATCTCCCATCTGCTCTGTCCCATATACCACTTCCTGCACATTATCAAACTCTGCCTGCCATACAGAAAAAGCTTCTTCCGCCTGCTGTAACAGAGCATATTCTTCTGTAACTGTCAGTTTATCTTCCTCTGTGAGAAGCTCGTACAGTATCTCTGCACGCTCCATCACCGGCTGTTCTTCTATACCGGAGCCTGTGATTTCTCCCACTGCCTGTTTAAATTCTTCAACAGAGGCTTCTGTTTTCTCAGACAGTTCATACTGGACAAGTGCCGTCTTTGCCGCTGATAAGTCCATATAATTAGAAATCATAAGTCTAAAATATGCATATTCCTGCTCTTTTTCTTTTATATAGTTTTCCGCCTTTTGCACTGCCTCTCTTACAGCATCGGCATTCTCAGCAGTGATGTCCGCACTTTCTCCATATGCAGTATCAATCTGACCAATCTCATAAGAAGCCTTATCTACGACATCATATATGACATTCTCATGCTGAAGGTTCGCATAAATCTTTTCTCCATCTTCTAACTGTGCGTAGTTAGAAACCAGCCTTTTTGTCTCGTCATCCTCTAATGCATCATAGGCGGTTCTTGCCTGTCTTAAGTCTTCTGCACTGTTTGCTGCTACTCTTCCTATCTGGTCAATCAGGTCTGAGACTTTGCGCGCCGCCTCCTTATTCTCTTCCTGCTGCTGTAACTTTTTAAGACCATCTTCCTGTGCCTTTAACTTGTCGATATTTGTAACAAAGGTTTTCTGGCTGTCTGTCAGACTCTCATAGGCAGCTCTGACGGATTCAATATCCTCCTCAGAATCCAAAGTCACAATCTCCCCAAGTGCCTTTATCGCCTGCACGACATTATCGGCAGTCTTGGCATCTTTTAGCTTTGTCTCTGCTTTAGATAAGATCTGGAACGCTTTCTGTACGGCATCTTCCTTCTTCTGCTGTTCATTTAGGGAATCATATGCCTTTCTGGCTCTCTCTATCTTTGCCGTCTTTGTCAGGTTGACTTTTCCTATCTTTTCTGTCTTTTCAAGAAATGTGTCGATTCCATTCACATACTGATATGCTTTATCAAGCACATCTGCATTAGTCACATAGTGGAACAGGCGCTTCTCCTTTAATGCATCATACTGTTTCTTGATGGAATCTAACTTTGTCTTATCTTTATAACTGTAAGAAGAAATCGAGTCAATTGCTTTTATAACCGCATTCACCTGTTCTCTTTCTTCGGCAGTTCCAAGAAATACTCCCGGTTTCACACTCTCATCCACTGCATACATCGCTTCCTGAAGGGCATAATAGGCATCTCCATGCTCTGAAGTAACATTGTCTTCATCCGCATATTTTTCTGCCTCCTCATATGCTTTTTGTAATGCCTCCCGTTTTGTGTCCTCCGTAATCGTTCCTGCAAGCAGTTTTTCTGCTTTATCAAGAAGCTTCTTATATCTTGATGGTGTCAGATAATATCTTGTGTACACATTTGAACCATTATACAGGTCTCCCACTGCAATAACCGCATCTTTATTCCAGCCTCCCTGAGAAGGATTCTCCGGAGAGTAGAACCAGCCTCCGGTACTTAACTGATAATCTTCTAATATATTTAATGGATTCTTTCCATTCTCTCCATCAAATTCACCACTTCCAACATCAATTCCCTGTGCGGTAAGTCCCGTTACCATACAGGCATGTGACATGACATTCCGATTTGTATAGTAGAAATTTTCAAAACATCCAGTCACATTAATGCCATTCATCTTAACGTCATCCTGAATCTCTACATTTTTAATCGAATTAACACACTTTGCATATTCTTCTTCCGTAAAGGCATCGTTATATAGGGAAACTGCGTATAATGCCCAGCCTCTCATATCCAGGTCAAATGTTTCTGAACATGCCTGTCTTTTTACAATATCCATTGTTTCTTTTGGCACTGGTGCCCCCGCCGCCTGCAAAGCAGATAATGCCCATATGTTTGCTGAATACATTCCAAAATCGCCGTTATCATTAAAGCTCATCAGCCCCTCTACATAGTTCACTCCCAGATAATCATAAGGATTCTCTCCGGAAATAACCAGTTCAAGAATGATTGCTGCATAATCCGTAGCCTGACGGAATTCCTTCTTCGTCACATCATAGCCGAGCATATTTTTAAGATAATCCTCACCTATCGCTGCAGCTCCAAAAGTCTTCCAGTAATCGGTTCCTTTTGTGTTCTGCAGATACTCTTTATAACCACCCGCAACCATCTTATCAATCATCTTTTTTGCACGGGTTCGGGTTGTCTCAGATATCGTACCTGTTTTCTCTCTGTTAAAGTAAATCTTATATCTGACTTTTTTCCCGTTGTCTGTCGTAATCGTCCACTGCACTTCATGAACATCTGCATTTATGATAAGATTTTTACTTTCTGCCCCCTGTATGGAAGTTTTCTTCTGGCGGTCAACATATATATCTGTCGTTGTATTTTCTGAAGTCTCATAAGACAGTACAATCTTACTTGAGCTTCCTTTCTTACAATAGTAGGAAGTTGTATCCGGGCTGTATTTCTTCTCCATTGTTGCACCAGAAAGAATAGATAACTTCTGTAGTTCCGCACTGCTCAATGTCCAGTCCACATAAATTCTCTCTGTCTGCTTTGTAGAACCATCCGCCGATACCATCTGGATATCAAAATATTTTTTCTTAGAATCTAGTCTCTTAAAATATCCTCCCAGATACTCCGTGGCATCCTCTACTTCAACACTCGCCTCCGGGTCATTCGTCACTGCATTAATCCAGACATACGGGTAGGAGGAATTCATCGCAATACTCTTCTTTTCCTCTCCTCCCTCTTTGCTCTCTGTAACCTTTATCTGTTGGAAATGTTCTTTTGCATCGTCTTCATCAGAAGCTCCCTGATATATTTCAATCTTTTTGAGGGAAGCATCCTTTTGTTTTTGTACTGTATACCCTTCTGAATCCTCATTAGAATATACTAACAATACATAACTTACCATACCGATTTCATCATAGTTCTTACTATAATACTTAGCTGTCTTCATCGTATTTATATCATTCCCAATTACACAGATAACATTAAGACCCTTTCTCAGCTTCAGCTCCGGACTAACTTCTCCCTCCTTTAAAGGATACAGACTGCCACCATTAATTGATACGGCATGTACCTTATTATGATAAAACAGATAATTATGGAACACCTCATCTCTCTTCTTTAGTGTCGACTGTGTTCCGGCACTTCCGGGCATCCCTAAAAATATCGCCTGTCCTGGTTCCGGCAATGTATTTTCATACTTTACACGGATAGAATGTACCCCTTCTGGGAGCGAAATAGAAGAAAGCTCTTTCAAACTGCCATCTTCATTGATTCCTGCTTTATAGTCCCCGGTCTGCCAGTTTAAAGAGCTTCCATACTGATACTTTTCAGGAAACACACTTTTCTTACCATCTGTCCCGTCATACAAGGTAATCTTATCCGTGCACTCGCTCCACTCACTCTTATCATCCCAACATCCTATCGCCTCAAAGGATTTATAGTCTGTCCCAAATATATTTGTTATAATCGTACATACTGTGGTCTTTCCGTTATCTTCCACCACCAGTTGATACACGCCACATCTCGAATTCGTGATATTTTCTGGCGTATAATTCACTGAAAAAAGAGGAGTTTCTGAATCCTCCTCTGTCTTTCTGTATGCCTTATCTTCGCTATTTCTATCATACCCCGTCTTTTTATCTTCGTTCTCTGGAAGGCAAAAAATACTTTCTTTATTATTCTCACATTTTGTTTTTGCCTCCGAGTCTTCTATCACACGGAATTCCTTTATCCGGGCTGTTTGGGACTGTAACGTTCCCTCTATATATCTCTTAGCATACGATGGCTTACCACTATATTCATATATATCATTGCCAGCCCAACCAATATCCGGATTTACTCCTGGTCTTAATTTACATGTTCCACTTATTATGTAAGTATGACTATCCTTATCAATCTGTTTTATTCTGTAAATATCTATTCTCTGGTCCGATAATACACTACGGTATTCCATATATAACTCTTTAAAAATATCATCTTCCTGTGCTGCCTGTACTGTACAGGAATGTCTCAAAAAAATCGTTACCGCTATCAGGCTTAGCATTATTAAATATTTCTTTATTCTTTTCATATATTTTCCCATAAAACTATTCATTTTATAAATTTTAACATTGTCAAGTATAAAAAAGAGGTGTCTAAAAGACACCTCTTTTTAAGGACAGAGCCGGTTTTTAAAGTTCTTATAAAATTAGTAAATCATTGATGACCATTTAACAGTGATATTCATGCCATCTGTTAATACATAATTTGTTGCGTAGTTGGACGCTGATACATCATTAATATATAATTCCCAATATTTATATGTTGTAGTATCATCTCCATTATCTACGGATGTTCCTGCGATTCCATCAATACTGTCAAAAGCAATACCATACTGGTCAATCGGTTTCCATGTTGTAGTATCTAAATACTGTACTTTATGGTATGTTATTGTCTTCCCTGTTGCAATAAGAGCATCCATCGCTGTCGCTTTGCCGTAGTTTTCGATTGTTGCTGCATCTTCTAATGTGTATAAGGTTCTATCTTTATCGACAGTAACATTCCCATAAAAGATATTCTTACTTGTATCATCTGGATTCTGAATGGTTACATGTACGGTTACCTTATTACTATCCTTTGTAGTTGCTGCCATAGATGTTACGCCAAGTCCCATCATCATAACTACTGCTAACATAACTGCGAGCATTCTCTTTAAAGTTTTCATAAAATTCCTCCTTCAAAAGACTGTATTTGGCAATCTTATCCTCTGTGCTTATACTGCAAGTTATAAAAACCGACTCTTGCTGTCAAAGACATTTTGTCCTGACAGCCTTTGGATTCAAACACCTGTACTCCTTATTCTCTATACGCTATCTCTACTGACCCTCCCGGTCTCAACACTCTCTTATTATTGTTTACGTATGAAATAAATTATACAGGCTTTGAGGTATCCTCTATATCGTTGAGGGAACCCAAAAATCCCCTCACAGATATTCTTTTTTCAAGGAGCTTAGGAAATGGAAAGGAAGCTATCCCACAGCTTATGATAAAATCTGATTGATTTCTAAATGATTTATCGAATGAATGTACTCAGCACTCCCACCCAAAGTCCTGTTCATTAGAATTCTATTTTAAATATCCTGACTTAAGCTTCTTCTGCCTTTTCACACCTTCCCAGAAGATTCAGTGGTATTTGTGAGGGCATCCGCTTTCACAGTAGGGGTAAGCCTGTGTGGTTTGTACCAACTTTCTTAAAATAGAATGTATTTTTTTGTACATTTATTATAACATGGCTTTTCTAAAAAGTATTCCAACCAGACGGATGTCTTTTCGTCATTTTGGAACCTTTTTTTGATTTTTTTTAAAAACGCTTGACATTTTTTGCAGAAAAAATCCCGTCAGACTGAATAATCTGACGGGGCATTTTTCTTTTTTGGCTTATTATAGATAACACAACTTTTGTTTTATTTTTATTATTTTACGCTTATCGGAACATATATATATACTTTTTTATTGATATATCTTTCAAAAGTAAAGTTCTGTAAAGAGACCATATCGCGGTGTTCTTTTATCCAGCCATAAAAAACACATCGGGAAAACATACGGATGGTATCTGCGAGATTATCCACATCGCTTTCGCGGTCTGTTTCAAATACAGCAAATCGTCCGGCGGCTATCTCTATTTTCACAGCATCGTCCGGCACATTCGTGAAGTTGTTTACAACCGGTCCAAGTACATATTGAATATTGATACATTCCGGGTCATGATACCACATGGCAATCTTATCATTCCCATTCGCACTTCCGGCTACAGAGTTCATTTTCTTGAAGTACGGTGAATCCTCATCGAGCCAGAATGCTACCTGTGCCGGTATATCTACTTCCCGTCCACGATTTGGGATGATTGTCCAGCCAACCATTTTGATATCATCAATGTCCATAAAGGATACTTTCATTTTATCTTTATATTCTGAGTAAAACTGATTTAAGTCAACAACTTCTGTGTTTGCTTTAGCATATTTGGAAGGACTGGTACAAAAGGCTTTGCGGAAGGCTTTATCAAATCCATTTCTCGACTTAAAACCATATTTTTTTGCTAAACTGGCCACCTTGACACCCTGACGTAATTCTCTGGCGGCTTTTTGTATTTTCCTCTGACTGATATACGCACTAAGTCCCATTCCAAAGTCATCCTGAAAGGCTTTACGAAAATAGTCTCTGGAATAGTTAAAATGTTCCGCCATCATCTCTGGTGTGATATCTTCTGTAATATGCTCATCAATATAATTGATCCATGCAATATTCTGAAATTCCATCCGGTAATACTTTGCCGGAACAACGCCGTATTCTTTGCGAAATGCATTAGAAAAAACGCTATAACTTGCAAATTGATATTTGGCACATACTTTTTCCGGATTCTTTCCTTCTTTTAATTCTTCTGCAGCAAAGTACAGCTTTCTCTGTTTTATGTAATCGGTGATTCTCGTTTCATAATAAAGCTGGAAAATATTTTTTAAATGTTTCTCGGAATAATGAAACAGCTTTGCAAGGCCTTTTGCTGTCAGATTCTCCGTAATATGCTCATCAATATAACTAATCCACTCGTCAACTCCATAAATCTTTTTCTCCTCTTTTTTATTTTTCATTACATAATCCGAATGCATTCTTTTTTTAAGAGGAAGATATACTGAGTACAGTCCGTTTTCAAAAGAAATAAAATACATTTTCCGATTATCATAGTGCATTTCACTTTGCTTTATCCAGTCACATAACGCATATTTTATCAACATTTTTATCATATCCGGTGCCTGTTTATCCCAATATTGCTCTTTTAACGTAAAAACTGCATAATCCGATGCCCCAATATCAATTCTCTTCTTTTCACTTTCCTTTCCGGCATCTTTTGGAACTTCCTGCCCGATCATATAAAAGAAATGGTATGAATCATCATGCCACCAAAACTGCATATACTCTCCGGCACGCTCCCTCTCCTTCCACTTTTCCTTTACATCCTTCTCGATATATTCCATTCCGTTTTGAAAAATATCGCCTTCTAAAGGCAGCATATCTGCCTCTACTGTCTGTGCCATTCTTCTCACAACTTTATATTCTATCATAGAACTATCAGGAATCCGTTCAAATGGAAGGACCTGATTTGTATAATCCTCTTCAATATTTAATCCCTGCACCTGTTCCCTGATTGTATCAAGAGAATTGTCAAAGAAAATGTCAGCCAGATAAAGGAATTCCTGCGTAGAGTATGCCAGTCTGCTTGCCAGATCTTTTACCGAAATGCTGTTATCTGTCTTAAGGCACAAAAGAGTGTCTCTCATACGTTCCCATAAAGCTGATTCTTCCTCCGGAAGTGAGGAAAATGTTTTTGTCTCATTCACTGTGTTCATTTTCTCTATCCTTCTATTATTTCTATTTCTTTTTCTTTCATTTTCTCTGTTATTTTATTATTATTGTTTATTATCCAAATGTTTTTTAGTTATATTGTAAATCACCTATAACATTCTGTCAATTTACAACTCCCATTACGGACAATCTCTATTCTTCAGATAAACTTCGCAACTCTGGAAAAGTCTTTTTTCTTTTCTCTGATACAATATTTATAAAACATAACCTGTGTATTAGTGTATGATATTTATATTCAAGTCGAGCAGTCGCACCGACTGCACTCATAGAAACTGCGGAAAGGAGAGATCGTGAATAAAAATAATTCTTTAGAAGTAATAAAAGATTGTACCACATACATAAAAAATCACCTTCAAGACACATTAACAGCAGAATCTCTGGCTTCCCGCTATGGTTACTCTCTTTATCATTTCTGCCACATTTTTAAAATCTGCTGTGATATGTCACCGGGAAAATACATACGCCTTCTCCGTTTGGAAAAAGCAAAAAAGGATATTTTATCTGGAATGAGTATCACACAGGCCGGATTTGATAATGGCTTTGAAACCAGTTCCGGTTTTTCTAAAGCATTTCGCAAAGAATATGGTATTAGTGCACGAGAATATTTAAAACAAAATAAAGAAAGTGAGGTTCTTATTATGCTACACGTTGAAATTAAAACATTGCAGTCACAGACAGCACTTGGTTACGAGATTCCCGGCGAATATGACAGTGATTACAGCAAATCCGGTGCTTACTGGAATCACATTAATTTTAAAGAATACCCTGCCTATCCAGAAGGAATCCATGATTATGGCGAAGTTGGACTATGGACCCATCCCGACCATATCAGCGGTGAATTACACTATTTCTTTGGCTTTTTAACTGACTCTACAGAAATTCCAGAAGGCTTCCACAAGGTGGATATTCCTGCCGGACGATACGCAGTTTTTACAATTAAATCACAGGAAACTCCTGAAAAAATGGCGGATGCTGTACGGAATGGCTGGCGTTACGTCTTTACCGAATGGCTCTGTACGCAAAAAGAGTATAAAATATCACATCAGGGGATGTGTTTTGAATGCTATCAGGGAGAAGAAGCATATCTTTATCTGCCAGTGATTGATTTGTAGATTTGGTATAGACGAAAAAAGAAACACTACCATATCCCATCTGCTCTGTAGTCGCATCTGGGATATGGTAGTGTTTCTTTTTTCTGACTATTCTAAAATCCACAGTTGGCAAGAATGGGAAATCCCCTTCTCTTTCCAACAAAAATCATTAATTTGCTATTTGTTATCAAAACCAGACAGCCGCTGAAATAAAATTTTATGCTGAATTGTAAGAAGACTATGATAAATAAAATATTCCCTCAATTCTGTCCTTCGAATTTCTATTATTTTTGCATGACACTATTTTATTAAAACTTTTACATCAAAATGGTATTGTCTTAGCAAAACAAATATTCTATACTACTATTATTATAGCATGGCACAAAACCCTTTTCAAACCATCTATTTTTAATTATCATATTAAAACAACATAATCACGAAAGCGAGGAAACCATGAATAAATTTTATAAAGCACTCGAAGAAAAAATAAAAGCATCCGGCTACCCAAGAGAGATTTCTGGAAGAGACGTATATAATGATATCTGTGATCAGATTGAAGATAAGGAAAATGGAACCTATCTAGTGTTATCCAAATTTGAAGATGACGTGACTTTTGAGTACCACATTACGATTCAGGATGAGGGATTTAATCTCGGAGTTTTGACAATGAGAGCACCAGAGGGTGTCTTCCAAACAGATTTTGATGAGTAAATAATAATTTTGTACCAGCATCCACAGTCAGCCAGAAAAGAGAGCCTATCCCCTATATTTGTGGCCTCGGAGCAAGGGTTGGATACGAGCGTGTGTAAGCGAGTAT